>SDBT01000134.1_pt1 | contig 96732 bp, 80 predicted proteins | sample 2277101 | NCBI WGS metagenome assembly SDBT01 (sample SAMN10404973, study PRJNA504765) | marine sediment metagenome | isolation source: marine sediment core GS10_PC15, 103 cmbsf | place: Arctic Ocean: Southern Knipovich Ridge | collected 2010
GGCGGACCATGTACCTGGCCACGGTGGCCTGGGAGACGTCGATCCCGAGCTTGAGCAGCTCGCCGTGGACCCTGGGCGCTCCCCAGGTGGGATTGGAGGAGCTCATTTTGCGGATCAGCTCCCTGACCTCACCGGACACCTTCGGCCTTCCGCGGCCTCTCTTCCGGCTCTTGAAGGTCCAGTACAGCCTGAATCCCTTCCTGTGCCAGCGCACGACGGTCTCGGGTTTCACGATGACCAGGGACTGCTTCCAATCCTTCCAGACCCGGGCGAGTAGGACCCACAGAGCCCGGTCGACGTTCGTCAGGGTCGGTCGCTTGCCCGCTCTTCTTCGAAGGACGGCGATCTGGTGACGGAGCGCCAAGTTCTCGAAGGCGAGCTCACGGCGAGTTTTGAACGAGGACAATGTAGTGCGGATCAGAGTCTTGATGGTATCGAGCATGTCGTGTATTGTGGCCCGGATCATGTCCTGTGTTCAAGGCCAACCGGATAGAGATACTGGGGACGCGTTCAAGACCATGGCCGTAAACAGCGCCGATCTCTCGGCCCTGCTGGTGGCCTTGCTGCGCGCATCGAACGTCCCGGCCCGCTACCGCTACGCGACCGTCCACCCCGATGGCACACTGGACCACTGGGAAGCTCAACTCCTGGCCTGGGCCCGAGCCCTGCTGGAACGCCGATACCCGACCCGGTAGTCCTTCATCCGGTCGCGCCATCCGGGCTCTCGGTGGAACGTCCCTTCCTCGCCCTGTCGAATACGAGCCACACGGCGGTGGCCAGGATCTCGACCACCGTGGTCCAGACGCGGGTGGCAAGGACGATGGCGGCGGCCACACCTTCGGGCATGACGGCCCACAAGGCCAGCAGGAGGATCCCGTCACGGACGCCGATTCCGCCCGGGGCGAACAGGCTCAGCATGCCTGACAGGCCGGCCAGCAGAAAGGCGGCGGTGAGGTACGGGTATTGCCCGGCCCCGACCGTATACAGGCCGCTGGCGAACAGGTGGAAAGCCAGCCCCAGCAGAAAGCCGTTGGCCGCGTACGCCATCAGCAGCCCGGCCGTGTGATGCGTCCGCGAGGACATCTGCACGGGTTCGCGCTTGAGCAGTCGCGCCAGAAGTCGCAGGCCGAATCGGATGACGGGCGGCCAGGCGGCAATGGCCAGGCAGGCCGCCAGCAGCCAAACGGCCCAGCGGAAGCGCTGCAACGGCCCCGGCGGGGAGATCGCCAGGCAGACGGCCGCCACAATGGCCGCCGCCAGGATCTGCAGGGCCGTCTCCACCGACAGGGCCAGGGCGATCCGCTTGCCGTCCCGGCCGGCGCGCTGGTAGATGAAGAACCGGCCGAGGTACATCAGCACCTTGCCCGGCACGTACTTGCCGAGCATGGAGCCGTGCCAGGCCGCGACGGCGCGTGCGGCCGGTATGGATACGCCCTCGACCCGGGTCAGCGCGTGCCAGGTGAGGGACATGATCAGCAAATGGACGAACAGCAGCGCGCAGGCGGCGGCCAGCCGCCAGGGCACGAACCGCAGCGGTTGTTCGTCGAGCTGTGGAAGGTTGACCACCAGAACCCAGGCCACCAGGCCCAGCAGCAGGCCGACCGCCAGCCAGCGCGTTACGCCCAGGATTCGCCTGACGCCGCGTCTGCTACGAATGGCCGGTTTCATCTCCAAGGCGGGACTACCTCCCGGTGTTTCACTTGACGGCCCGCACGCACAGGCGGTAGCTGAACAGGGGTCCGACCACGGGCCAGGACTTGAGCACATCTTCCACGAGATTGAACACCGGAAAGTGGCTGGCTACAACGTAGGCCAGATCGATGGAGAATCCCGCGTTCGCGAGTTCCCGCAGGATCTCGGGCAGGCTCCGGACGGCCACGTGCGACGCGTGCTGTCGCAGGATGAAGTCGTGGGCCTTCATGCGTTCGAACAGGTGCCGGCGGTTCGGCGTGTATATCGACAGGCTGCCGCCCGGCCGCAGGATCCGAAAGGACTCGGCCAGCATGCCGCGGAACACGTCGTCCGGCACGTGCTCGATCAGGTCCGCGGCCACGGACTTGTCGAAGGACGCGTCATCCAGGTCCGCGAGCTGCGACACGTCCGCCTGCACGAACCGGCAGTCGAGTCCGGCGCACAGCCCGGCCGCGTATTCGAGCGCCACGGGCGACGAGTCCACGCCGGTCACCCGTGATCCCCGGCTGGCGCAGAAGTGGGAAATCGCACCGCAGCCGCACCCCAGATCCAGCAGAAGATCTCCAGGGCCGGGATTCACCAGGCGCTGCACCTGTTTCAAGCGCAACCGGGTCCAGGGAGTGTTGCGGCGATACTGGTCGGCCATGGACTCGAACCAGGCCCGGTTGTCGCCGAAGGCAAGGGCCGGCGCCTGGTAGACTAGCCAGTAGAAACGTCGGAGTGGATCGATAATGCCCATGGATTCCCTTCACTCCAGCCCGGCCAGTTCGTCGGCGATCAGGCCGGATGGTGAGCTGTCGCCCCAGGCGGGCGGCCGGCGATACCTGTCGGGCTCGGCCAGGAAGCGGCGAGCCGTGTCCAGCCCGCCGGCCAGGACCGCATTGGCTCCCAGGCCGTCCTGGCGTTCGGTGTGCCTGCGAAGCAGCAGGCACGGCACGCCCAGGACTGCGCACTCCTCCTGGATGGTTCCCCCGTCGGTGGCCGCGTACCGGCATCTGGCCAGCGTGCGGAGGAAGGCGGGGTAGTCCATCAGGGGCAGGAATTCCACCCCGGCGGCCTCCAGGCGGGACCACCAGCCGCTGGCCTCGAGCCGGGGACGCGTGGGAACGTCCACCACGAAGCGGACCGGCCCGCGGGCCGCGGCCTCGATCATCAGGTGGCAGATCCGATCCAGACGGCCGGGGACGAACAGGTTCTCGATCCGGTGGCAGTTCCACAGGCCGAACGGCTCCGGCCGCGGCTGCCCGGCCCGGCCCAGGAACAGGCGGACGGAATCCATCACCGTGTTCCCGTGGGTGGGAACGATCCGGCCGCGCACTTTCATGCGCCGCAGGTTGGAAAGGGCCTGTTCCGACGGCGGGAACAGGACGTCCACCAGGTGGGGGAGCACGGTCCGCAGGATCTCCTCTGGAAACGGGTGCAGGAAACTGTGGCTTAGAAGTCCGGCCTCCACCAGGGCCACCCGCAGACCCGCCCGTCTGGCCAGCAGGATTGCCAGGGCCGTGGTGGCGTTGTCTCCGTGCACCAGGGCCAGGCCTCTCTGGCCGCCGAAGACCGACCGGCGGACGTTCTCGGCCGGGCTTGCCGCGCGGGCAAGCAGGCCCAGGGCCCATCCCATGCCCTGCAGCAGTCCACCGATGTTTTGGGCGCCCGCCAGCCGCACGTCGGGCTCGGGCAGGTCGAAGGCCTGTCTCAAGACGGCGGTGACGTCGCCGTGCTGGCCCGTGTCCACCAGCCGGAAGGCGATCCCGCGGTCTCGAAGCGCCCGCATCACGGGTGCCATCTTGATGGTCTGGGCCTTGGTCCCCATGATCACGTGGATCATTTCCGGGCTCCCCGGGCGGAAGGACGGAGCAGGCCGAAGCGGATCGCAGCCGCGGCGATCCAGGCCAGCAGCATGAGCACGAACGGAGCCAGGTGTGGCCGGCTGGAGATGCTCACCCACACCGGCCCGGCCGGATCGGGCTCGGACGAGATCTCGATCCACGGTACGTCCACTTCCAGCGGACGCGGGTCATCGTGCAGGCAGCCCGAAAGGACCAGCTTCTCATCCCGCCAGGCCGTGATCGTACAGGCGCGGGGGCCGGAGGGCCCTTCGGCCGTGCAGCCCAGGAAGGGGTACCAGACCTGCCGCAGCCGGGCGCGCCTCGCGCCGGTCGGCAGTCGGACCCGCACGCCGTCCGGCTCCCACTCCAGCCGGCCCCCGGCCAGATAGGAGCCTTCGGCGTCGGTCAGCAGCGGCCGGTGGTGCTCCAGGAAGAAGTGGGTCAGTCCGCACTGGCTCTCCCCTTGCCGGGCGGCCGGATATTTTTCCAGGGCGGTGATCAGATCCGGGCTGTGCGCCAGGACGTCGGACACCCCCAGCCATCGCAGCCGGTCCAGCACCCGGTAGGGATCCCGGGCCAGGTCTTCGAAGTCCACGCACAGCAGCTGGCCGCGGCCGGTGTGCGCCAGCGGATGGGTGATCAGGCGCGTGGTGACCGCACCGCCCAGAACCGGCCGGCCGGCCAGGGGACCGACCAGGTAGGGCAAGTGCCCGTGGGGCAGGTTGCGACCCGCCAGGCCGGAACCCTCGGGGTGGTGCAGGCCGTCCTCCACCAACAGGTACCCGTCGGCGGGGGTCTGCTCGGCCTGGCTTCGCATGCGGTCCACGAGCGCCCGGGTGGCGTCCCGGTCCGTGCGGTTCATCCAGCCGAAGAAGGTCTGGGCGCCCGTGCGTTCGGTACTGTCCAGGGAAAGGCAAAACGGGACCAACAGCCCGATCGTCGCCAGGACTCCGGCAATCGCTTGCCCGAGCGGACGTCCGTCCCGCGCCAGGCCCTCAGCCACCAGCACCCCCAGCCAGGCCAGCAGCAAAAAGCGCGAAAAACCGGCCAGCTTGGCCCAGCCCATGGCCGAGTGGAACGGGACCAGCGCCGACAGGTCCAGTCCGAAGGGTTGCAGGCTGTCGGGGCCGCAGGCCAGCACCAGCAGGAAGAATGCAGTCGGCGGCAGCCAGTGGCGCGGCCGGAACTCTCGCTCCACCCAGCTGGCCGCCAGCGAGGCCGACAGCACCAGTGCGAACAGGGCCAGCAGGCTGCCGGGCGAGGCCAGGAACACGGACGCCGTCACGAGCAGTGGGAACAGGGCCCGGGACAGACCGGCCCGGGTGCGCTCCTTGTCGGTCAACAGCCTGGCCAGCGGGATGAGCAGAATGGGCAGGGCGGGCAGCACCACCTCGCCCACGGTCGCCAGCGCTCCGGCGGGTATCTGCCAGCTCAGGAGCGGCAGGTGGTGGTGGCTTGAATCCACGGACAGGAAGATCCAGAAGAAATCGGCGTACAGCAAGCCGGCGACCAGCAGGGCGGCCGGCAGCACCAGAAGGCTCCGGAGGCGGAAGCCGGCGCCGGTCAGACGGCCGGCCGCGAGGTGGTGCAGGCTCAGCACGGCCATGGCCGCGGCGGCCGCGAAGCCGCTCATGTAGTGTGAAAACAGGCAGGCGCCCCACAGTGCGCCGGCGGCCAGCGCCCTTTTTGCGGCCTGGCGCCGGTCGTGTTCGAGCAACTCGAGCGCCCGCCAGAGTCGTTCGACGGAAAGCAGGCCCAGGGCCAGCCCGATCCTCTGGGCCCACTGGCCGGTGTAGAGAACCTGGACCGGGTTGGCGTCCAGCAATCCCACGTCCATCGGGTAGACGAGCAGGGAGGACCATGCGGCCACCAGCCCACCGGACACCCAGCCGATGCGGCCGGCCCTGGGCAGCAGGGGCAGGAAGCAGAGCGAGGTTGCCAGCAACATCGCCAGCAGCCAGACCCGATAGGCCCCTTCGCCGCCACCACCTGTGCCGGTGAACAGGCTGGCCGCCAGAGTGGCCAGGGGGTTGTAGAACGCGTTGGGCGTCCAGCCGAAAAGGTGCATCGGGTCGTATCCCCACAGTCGCGCGCGCAGCGAGAGGGACCGCATGCTGAACTCGATGTTGCCGTAATCGAACGGGTGGTCGCGCCAGACGCCGGCCGGAAAGCTGGTCCACTCGAGGCCGTAGGCCGAAAGAAGGGCCAGGCCGCCCAGAACCACCCCGGCCGCCACGATCAGCACGACAAGACAGCCTGACGCGCGGCCTCCTTCGGGGTGTTCCCGGGTGGTCATGGGGTTTCCCCGCGCAGGAGTTCGACGAAGACCAGACCCCGGCGCTCTTGCACCCGCGTGCGAAAGGGAGAAATCCATGCCGCCCATCGCTCGGCAGGGATGCCGTTTCTAAGCACCACCACGCGCCGTTCTTCCAGCGCCTCGGGGATGAATCCGGGCAGTTGGCGATCCCGGCGCCCCAGCCCGACGATCCACACATCCCGGTCCAGTTTCAGCGGGCTGAATACGTCCTTGCGGGTCTCCCAGGCCAGCAGCACCGATCTGTCGGGCACCGCCTGCCGGCCCTCGGCTAGTATCTGCGCGGCGTAGTAGCGCACTGTCAGGGAAGTGGTCAGGTCAACCCTCAGGTGCACGACACCACCGTACAGTACACCGGCCGCCAGGAGCGCCGCGGCCGCCCGGGACGTCAGAGCGCGCCAGCCGGTCGGGCCCGCCAGCGCCAGCCCGGTGCAGATCAGAAGCAGGCATGCCAGCGCCAACGGAATGAGCATGGGAAGCCAGCCGCCCGACGGGGAGTCGACCCGGCCCGGGTTCAGGATCAGCGGCAGCGAGGCCAGTACACCCGCCAGCGCGCCTGCCAGCAGGTCCGTCCGCCGGGGTGTGAGCCGCGCCCCCCAGAACACCGTTACAACGGCCAGGGCCGGGAGCAGCTCCAGCAGGTAACGCGGGTTGTAGCACCACCCGCCGGCCGACAGCACGAGCGGGAGAAGGATCGCCCCCCCGAGCCCGAAGGCCGACAGGAAGCCCAGCCGGCGCGTCGTTCCGGACTGCGGCCTGCGCACGAAGACGAACAGGAGCACCGATAGCGCAAAGGGAGCGGCCTGAAGCAGGCTTTTCTTCATCACCCCGCCGTAGAGCACCTGCCCCAGATCATTCAGGCTGGCGCCCGCTGAACCGCCTCCGTCCGGGGCCAGGGCGGGGGCCACAAGGTGGAACCCGGCCGAGGTCGACCAGTGGAAGAGCAGTGCCCTGAAGGCTGGAACTATCAACGCGACAGCCAGGGCTGCCGCGGCCAGCCCGGCCCAGATCGCTTTTCTGCGGGTCTTCAGCCAGAGCCACGCGCAGGCCGCGACCGCCAGGGCGGCTGCCGCCAGCAGCCACGGGTGGGCCACGACCAGGGAAAACACCTGGCCGAGCGGCCCGCGAAACGAGGAACTGGCCCCGTAGGTAAACGGGTTGAGGGTGCCGAGCCGCTGCTGGTTGATCAGCGCCATGCCCGCGATCGGCGGCAGCCAGCCGGCCGCCAGGGCCGCCAGGCGGGTCCACGACAGGCGTAGCCACACCAGGGCAGCCAGGCCGAGAACCGGCAACAGCAAGATGTTCTGCAGCCTTACCCCGGTGGCCATTCCCCCCAGCAGGCCGGCCAGCAGCGCCATCCAGACGCCCGCCCTGCCTGTCGATTTCGCCTCCAGCACGAGCAGCACGGTCCAGGCCATCAGCGCCTGCGAAAGGGCGTGGGGCCAGATGCCGAAGGCGTACTCCAGGCTGAAGGTGCAAAGTCCGAACACGGCTGTCGCCACAAGCGGCAGGCGGCTTCCCTCACACAGTCGGGCGGCGGTGCGCCGCACGGCCACCAGGCAGAGGCCGAACGCCAGCAGGTTCAGGAAGATCAGGCCCCTGTGTCCAGCCAGTCCCAGAAACGGCACTGACAGCAGGGCGTGGAAGGGCGGCACGCTGGCCACGGTTCCGAGATCGTTCAGCCGGTCGGGCACCACGGTGTAGAAGAACAGCAGGGAGGGGTCGGCGAACCGCTCGTACCCGTTCTGGATCTGAAAGGTGCCCCGCTCGGCCACGGCCTGGCTGGCCAGCAAGTAATGGCTCTCATCCACGGAGAAGACACCAGGCTGGTGGACGATCGCGCCGACGATTGCGACCGCCAGCAGCAGCAGGCCGTCGGCCACCAAGCCGCCGCGACCCGGTCGGGCCTCACTCCTCACTGCGTTCCCGTCTGAGTTGCGCAATCTGCTCCGCGATCAGACCCATCATGAAGATGATGACCGAGGTGCACAGCAGAAGGGCCGACATGTTGGTGAAACGGTTGTACTGGACAAGGGTGTAGACGTACCAGCCGAGGCCGAGCAGGAAGAACACCAGGCTGAGCGGAAAGAACACCCGAAAAGGGGTCAACCCGACACCGACCTTGAGCAGGATCAACAGGAAGCGCAAGCCATCGGCGGTCGGACGGATCTTGCTGCGGCCCGAACGCTGCCCGGCCACTACTGGAACGTGTGCAATCGGGTAGCCGGCGCGGGCCAGCGTCACGCTCAGGGTGGACGGATAGGAAAACGTGTTGGGCAGCAGATCCACGAAGCGTCTGGCCACATCGGCCCGGATGGCCCGAAAGCCCGAGGTCAGGTCGGGGATCCGCTCTGCGGCCAGGTACGACGCCAGCAGAGAGAACAACCGGTTGGCGGCCCAGCGGTGGGGTTTCTGGCCCGAACCCCTGACCCGGGCCCCGACCGCCATGTCGTACTCCCCGAGCGCCTCTACGAGCCGGAGCAGGTCCTCGGGCTTGTGCTGGCCGTCGGCGTCCATGAGTACGATGACCTTTCCGCGGGCCGCCCGGATGCCCCGCTTGACGGCCGCGCCGTTGCCCTTCCGGCGGGGATGCCTGATAAGCCGCGCGCCGTGCTCGGCGGAAACCTTGCCCGTATCGTCGTCCGAGCCGTCGTCGACCACCAGAAGCTCGTAGTCGCGGCCCTGAAGGACCTCGTTCAGTTCCGGCAGGAGATCCGCCAGGGCGGCCGCCTCGTTCAGGGCGGGCAGCACTACTGTGATCTCCACCTCGGCGCGAGCCTCCTCCATAAGCGCCACGTTACGGAATTAGGCCCCCCGGGTCAAGATTGAAAGATTGTAGAAGTTACTTGACAAGGCACCGCAAGGAGGTAGGATTTGTCGTTCTCCGTCCGGTTGGGGCGGAACCTGAAACAGGTCCAATACCGAGGTCTGGAACGATGAAGAAAGGTATCCATCCCAAGTACGAAGACGCCGTGGTCGAGTGCGCTTGCGGCTACGAGATCAAGACCCGTTCCACCCGCGGCAGCTTCAAGATCGACATCTGCTCGAACTGCCATCCGTTCTTCACCGGCAAGCAAAAGCTGGTGGACAGCGCCGGTCGCGTCGAGCGCTTTCTGCGTAAGTACGGCCTCCAGGAAAAGTCGTCCGAGTCCTAGCGCCGCAAATTCTGCGGCACCGGGAAGATTCGAGGTGCCCGCCGGATCGATCATCTGGCGGGTTTTTCTGTGGATCCTGACAGTGGTGTTCAGCGAAACGGACAGCGAGACCATCAAGGTCGGCGGGCAGGCCGTCATGGAGGGCGTGATGATGCGCTCTCCGAAGAGCTTCGCCGTGGCCGTGCGCCGCTCGGGCGGCGAGATCGTGGTGCGCGAATCGCCCTGGCGGCCCATCCTGGGCAACTGGCGGTTCCTGCGCTGGCCCTTCCTGCGCGGCTCGGTGGTCCTGCTGGAATCGATGATCAACGGCATCTCGGCGCTGAACTTCTCGGCCCGGATCGCCATGGCCGATCTGGAGCAGCAGGAGCGGGCCAAGGAGGTGAATGGATCGGGCGATGCGGGAGAGACCGAACAGCCCGGACAGACCGAACAGGCCTCCCCGGATGGAGAGGCGGCCGCGGATGAGGAGCCCTCGGACTGGGTCATCTGGGGAACGTTGGTCTTCGCCCTGGCGCTCGCCATCGGGCTCTTCATCGCGCTGCCCCACCTGGCCGTCTGGCTGGGCAGCCTGGCGATCGGCCGCGAGTTCACGGTGGATGAGTTCCTGTTCCACCTGATCGTCGGGGTGGTAAAGCTGGGCGTTTTCGTCGGCTACATCGCGCTGATCTCGCTGATGAAGGACGTGCGCCGGGTGTTCATGTACCACGGGGCCGAGCACCAGTCGATCTACGCCTACGAGGCCGGGCAGCCGCTGACGGTGGAATATGCCCGCAAGCACCGGCCCATGCACCCGCGCTGCGGCACCACCTTCCTGCTCATGGTCATCGGCCTGTCCATCCTGGTCTTCGCGCTGGTCTTCCCGACCTTGATCTGGCTGGTGGGCGAGCCGACCGGAATAGGCTGGCTGGATCACGTCCTCTACATCCTGCTCAAGCTGCCGCTGCTGTTCCCCATCGCCGCGCTGGCCTACGAGTTCCAGCGCTTGACCGGCCGCCACCTGGACCGCCGGTGGGCCCGGGCCCTGGCCTGGCCTGGAATGTTCGTCCAGAAGCTGACCACCAGGCCGCCGACCGACGAGCAGCTGGAGGTGGCCCTGGCCTCGCTGCAGAAGACCCTGTGGCGGGAGCGGGTGGGCCTGCCCGCCGGCCACGGCGAGGTCCAGCAGGTTCAGACATATCCGGACTTCGAAACCCTGGTTCGCGAAGTGAGCCAAGCCGGATAATCCTGGAGGTCATGCCGTGTTCTCGAAATTGGCCGAAGTGGAACAGCGCTACGAGGAGCTGACGGTCCGGCTTCAAGACCCCGTGGTGTACGGCGACCCGGAGCGGCTGAGGAAGGTGAGCCGCGAGCGCAAGGGCCTGGAGGAGATCGTCCGGACCTTCCGCGAGTACCGCAAGGTGGGGCAGGACATGGCCGGCAACCAGGAGCTGCTGCGCGACGGCGATCGCGAGCTCGCCGCCCTGGCCTCGGAGGAGTTGCCCGGGCTGGCCGAGCGCAAGGCCGAGCTTCAGCGACGGCTCAAGGTCCTCCTGCTGCCCGTGGATCCGCTGGACGCCAAGAACATCCTGATCGAGATCCGCGCCGGCACGGGCGGGGAGGAGGCCGCCCTTTTCGCTTCGGACCTGTTCAGGATGTACTCCCGGTTCGCCGAGCGGCGGGGCTGGAAGATCGAGCTGATGAGCGAGAGCCTGGCCAGCGCCGGGGGTTTCAAGGAGGTGGTGGCACTGCTGTCCGGGGAGCAGGTCTACAGCACAATGAAGTACGAGGGCGGCGTTCACCGGGTACAGCGGGTGCCGACCACCGAGAGCCAGGGCCGGATCCACACCTCCACCGTGACGGTGGCGGTGCTGCCCGAGGCGGACGAGGTGGACGTATCCCTCGACGAGAAGGACCTGGAGATCGATCGCTACCGTTCCTCCGGGCCGGGCGGACAGGGCGTCAACACCACCGACTCGGCGGTGCGCGTCACCCACATCCCCACGGGCATCAAGGTCCAGTGCCAGGACGAGCGTTCGCAGATAAAGAACAAGGCCAGGGCGATGAAGATCCTCAGGGCCCGGCTGTACGAGAAGATGCTGGCCGACCAGCAGGCCGAGCGTTCCGGGCAGAGGCGTTCCATGGTGGGCGCCGGCGAGCGGGCCGAGAAGATCCGGACCTACAACTATCCACAGAACCGCATCAGCGATCACCGCATCGGTCTGACCCTCAGGAAGCTGGACCGCATCATCGACGGGGACCTGGAAGAGATGATCGACGCGCTCAAGGCCCATTTCCAGGCCGAGGCTCTTAAAGGATGAAGTATGAAGGATGAACGAGCCACCCTGATCGAGGTGCTCTTGAGGGCCGAGGGGTACCTGCGCGACAAGGGCTGCCCGGCCCCGCGCCTGGACGCCCAGCTGCTTCTGGCGCACGTGCTCGAATGCGACCGGGTGCGCCTGTACGTGGACCACGCCAAGCCGCTGTCCGGGTCCGAGCTTATCGCCTTTCGAAAGCTTCTCCTGCGGCGGGGGGGCCGCGAACCGGTCGCCTACCTGGTAGGCGTGCGCGAGTTCTGGTCAATGCCGTTCCGGGTGGACCGGCGGGTGCTGATCCCGCGGCCCGACAGCGAGACCCTGGTCGAGGAGATCGTCGAGCTTTTCGCCGACCGGCCGCCCGGATCGTTCGCCGACATCGGAACCGGATCCGGTTGCCTGGCCGGAGCGCTGGCCAGGTCGTTCCCGGGCGCCAGCGGCGTGGCTACGGATTCGGACCCCGGAGCCCTGGTCGTGGCGGCCGGCAACATCCGCGCCCTGGGTCTTCAGCAGCGGGTCGAGGTGCGTCGCGGACACCTGGTCGAGCCACTCGACGGCCGGGCGTTCGACCTGGTTTGCGCCAATCTGCCATACGTACCCACGGACCAGTTGCAACGACTGGACCCGGACATCCGGCTGTTCGAACCGCTCGGCGCCCTGGACGGCGGCGGGGACGGACTTTCGCTGGTGCACCAGCTGGTCCGGGCCGCGCCGGGGTGTCTGGCTCCCGGAGGCTGGCTTGCGCTGGAGGTGGGCGACGGCCAGGCTCGGACTATCGCCGGCCTGTGCCGGCAGGCCGGCCTGCAGCGGGTGCACACCCGGCGCGACCTGTCCGGCACCGTAAGGGTGGTGGCGGCGAAAAATGGGAGGCCGGCATGCAGAAGATCCTGATCCACGGCGGCGTGGCCTTGAAGGGCAGCGTCAGGGTCTCGGGCGCCAAGAACTCGGCGCTTCCGATGTTGATGGCCAGTATCCTGGCCGAGGGGGAGCACGATCTTCGCAACGTCCCGGACGTGGTCGACGTGCGCACAACCTGCAAGTTGCTCGAGGGTCTGGGCGCGGAGGTGATCAGGGGCCGCGGGCGGGTGAGGATATCCACTCACGACCTGTGTTGTTTCGAGGCGTCTTACGACCTCGTCAAGACCATGCGGGCCTCGGTGCTGTGCCTCGGCCCGCTGGTGGGCCGCTACGGACGCGCCCGGGTCTCGCTGCCCGGCGGCTGCGCCATCGGCGCCCGGCCCATCGACCAGCACCTCAAGGGCCTCGAGAAGATGGGCGCCAGGGTGGCCCTCCGGCAGGGCTACGTGGAGGCGGTAGCAAGACGGCTTCAGGGCGCGACCATCGTCATGGATCTGGTCACGGTCACGGGCACCGAGAACCTGATGATGGCCGCGGTGCTGGCAAAGGGAACCACGGCCATCAAGAACGCCGCCCGTGAGCCCGAGGTTACGCAGCTGGCCCGGGTGCTCAACGGAATGGGAGCCCGGGTAAGCGGCGCGGGCACCAACTGCCTCGTGATTGACGGCGTGGACGAGCTGCGTCCGGCCGAGGCCAGGGTGATCCCCGATCGCATCGAGGCCGGCACCCTGATGATCGCCGCGGCGATCACCCGCGGCGACGTGTGGATCGAAGACGTCCGGCCGGAGCACGTGGCGGCCCTGGTGAGCAAGCTGCGTGAGGCTGGAGTGAAGATCGACGAGGAGGAGGGCCGGGTCCGGGTCCGGGCGAATGGTCGGCCTCGCGCGGTGGACGTATCCACCCATCCCTTCCCGGGGTTTCCGACCGACATGCAAGCGCAGTTCATGGCCCTGATGTGCCTGGCCGACGGCACGTCCATCATCCGCGAACGGATCTTCGAAAACCGCTTCATGCACGTGTCCGAGCTCAAGCGCATGGGAGCCCGGATCAAGCTGACCGGCGGTCACGCGATCGTCGACGGGGTCCGGAGGCTGTGCGGCGCACCGCTGATGGCCACCGACCTGCGCGCCAGCGCCAGCCTGGTGCTGGCCGGGCTTGCGGCCCAGGGCCGCACCGAGGTCACCCGCGTCTACCACCTGGATCGCGGCTACCAGCGGCTGGGCAAGAAGCTGCGCGGCCTGGGCGCGCGCATCCGCCGCACCCGCGCCCGCCCGCCGGTCACGGTGCAGTGAAAATTACTTACCGCACGTGAGAGACGGCCTGTGGGGAGATCTTAAGATCTAGAGATCTTAGGGGTCAAGTCTTATCACTTATCACTTATCAAGTGATAAGTGATAAGACTTGACCCCCTATCTGACCTGAACGGTGCAGTGACGTTCCAGTCCTTACCCGGGTCCGCCCGACTCCAGCAGGATCTTCTTGATGTGTTCGGCCAGGATCTGCGAGCCGTCCCCCTCCATGCGCACCAGGCGCATCTCCCAGCCCCCTTCGTGATGGTCGATGCCCCGATCCCTCACCAAGCCTGAGGTCAGCAGCCTCCGGACCTCGGCGTAGGCCACAACCGGCTGGTCTTCGATGGAGAAGATGACCGTAACCTGGGTCCCGGGATTGATCGTTTGTGTGGTCGGGACGAACAGCCCGCCCGGGCTGACGAAAAGAACGTCGAAGCGGTAGGTCTTGCGAGGGGCCTCGACTTTCACACCCACGTCGATACGGCTCCACTTTTCACGTCCCATTGCCATGCTTTTCGACTCCTTAGTTCTATGGCCAGAGAATGCACGCTCGGAGCCCGGTCGTCAAGAAGTCTGGATAAGGATCAAGCGGCTCAAACTCTGACAGCGCTGACGCAGGGTGTATAGATTGCGTTACACCCGGAGTTCTGGAGATACATCCCCGGCCTGATCGTGGATCTCTAAAAAGGCAATAAAAACTTGCAGTTCACGGGTATTCCATAAATACTGTGAGAAGGGTTGCCAGATCGAAATACCGTCTTGGATGTTCTGCGCAATGGTCTGAATGATCTTTTTCCATAGAAAAACTACTGACATACATGATGTCGAACCGCGTTACGACGCACTGCGTCGCAAACTGGCCCGGAATTTGCTAGTTCTTGGGGTGAGGCCGGAAGTCCGAGAAGAGCCATCCGGCCGGGAGTTCTTGGAAAATGAAGGTTTTTATTCGAAATATGCTGCTGCGAAAACGCGTCGGTGCACCTGCGACTGTAGCCTTTTTGGCGCTGTCCGTCATGGCCTCGATGCCCGAGGCCGGCGTGGAGCAACGCCGCGGGATGTCCACGGACGGCGTGCCTGACATCCTGTTGCTGAACTCGGCGAATCCCAGGAACCGGGTCGCACATCTGGCAGAATCCTGGCATCCCGGCAGGGAACTTTCCGAGATGCGTTACACCGTGCTGACGGACTCCATCCGCCAGGTGCTGGCCCGCTACCCCCGCTTTCTCGATCCGGACGAGCAGGAGGCCCTGGCCCGGATGTTGCTGGCCGAAGGGGAGCGGCACGATATCGATCCCCTGTTCCTGGCCGCCGTGATCCGGATCGAGAGCGCCTTTTCCGCAGACGCCATATCCAACAAGGGGGCCCGCGGGTTGATGCAGGTAATGCCCGCCACCGGCGAGGAGATGGCCCAGAAGCTGGGAATCGAGTGGAACGGCCCGAACCGGTTGCACGATCCCGAGTACAACGTCCGGCTGGGCTCGTTTTACCTGCGTCGGCTGCTGGACCGTTACAGGGGCAACTACAAGCGAGCGCTGACCGCCTATAACCGGGGCCCGCGCAACGTGCGCTACATCGAGCGGCGCCACGGCCGGCTGCGTCGCAAGTTCACCGGCTACTTCCGCAGGATCCAGGAGACTTACAGCTACTACAGGCGCTCGCTGGGCCCGGGGGCCGCGCTGCTGCAGGTGGGCTGACGCGACTACCGGGCCGACTTCGCCGACTTCGCGGAATTGACACCCGTCCCATGGTGTGGGATGGTGTTGCGTGCCTCAGGGGGGCGGCGGTGCGGATATGGGTCTTCTGCGAACGATTTTCTACTGTCTGAAGCTCCGCCATCACGACAAGCTGTCGCCGGAGCGAATCCAGACCTTCCAGCAGAAGAAGCTGCGCCGGATCGTGCGCTTCGCCAAGAAGAAGTCCCCCTTTTTCGCCGAGCACTACCGCGACGTGGACCCGGACGCGCCCGGGTTTTCGGTCCGCGACCTGCCTCCGACCACCAAGGAACTGCTGATGGAGAACTTCGACCGGGTGGTCACCGACCGGCGACTCGAACTGGAGCCGGTCATGGAATGGGTGCGGTCGTCCGAACGGGTCGGGCAGTGGTACAAGAAACGCTTCGTGCTGATCACCACCTCGGGCACGACCGGCGCTCCGGGATTCTTCGCCTACGACCGGCGGGAATGGGATTGGGTCCAGGCCTTCAGCGTCACCCGCGGCATCCGGTTCAAGCCTTCGTTCTTCAAGACCTTCTATTACGCGGGCCGGGTACTGGTGAAGAAGGTCCGGGTGGCGCTGATCTCGGTGCTCAACGGCCATTTCGGCACCTTCGTTCTGTTCCGCCTGACACCGCCCATCAGGAAGCTGGCCTCGCGGTTCTACTACCTGTCGGTGGTGGATCCGGTCGAGCGCCTGGTGGAACGGCTCAACGAGATCCAGCCCAACGTTCTGCATTGCTACCCGACCATGCTGGAGATCCTGGCCCACGAGCAGATCGAGGGGCGACTGGCGATCGAGCCCTGGGTGATAACCTGCTCCAGCGAGCCCTTGACCACACCGGCCCGCGAGGCGATCGAGCAGGCCTTTCCAGAAAGCCCGCTGTTCGAGAGCTACGGCACCTCCGAGGGCATCAACCTCGCCAGCGAGTGCAGCATGAGGCGAGGAATGCACCTGAACAGCGACTACTTCATCCTGGAGTCGGTGCGCGAGGACGGTTCCGCGGTCGAACCGGGCCAGGCAGGCGACAAGGTGTACCTGACCTGTCTGTTCGCCCGCGCCATGCCGATCCTGCGCTACGAGATCAGCGACCAGACCACCCCCGTGGCCGGGCTGTGCGACTGCGGCCTGCCGTATCCGATGCTGAAGGTACAGGGCCGAACCGACGACACCCTGTGGTTCGTCGACGGCCAGGGCAGGCCAGTGGCGTTGCCGCCGATCCCGTTCGAGGCTTTGTTCCTCAACGTCGACGGCCTGGTCCAGTACCAGCTGGTCCAGGAGGAGCGCGATCTGCTGCGGATCCGTTTTCGCATCCGCGACGGCGTCGACGAGCGACGAGTGGCCTCGCAGATCCGCGAACGGTTCGAGGAATACATCGGCCAGAAGGGCCTGGCCGGCCTGGTGCGGCTCGATATAGGCCGCGTGGACGAGATCCTGCGCGATCCGAAATCCGGCAAGATCCGCCAGATCTTCAGCAATGTGGATCGACCCTTTCTGCCCGGCCGGCCGCTGGGCGAACGCCGGGTGCAGGAGGAGAGGCGGGTTACCGAGGAGTCCGCGCTCGTCGAGGACCGCCGGATGGGCCCCCGCCGGGCCGGTAAAGGCGAAGGGGGCGATTCGTGATGCGCTGGTCGAAGTGGCTGCTGCTGCTCGCCCTGGTGGCAACCGCCTACCTGGTGGCGGCGGTGCCGCTCGGCGGGCGGACGCTGCTCGATCGGTTGACGGGCGGAAAAAACAACGACGTCCCGGCGACGACCGTGAAACCGGCCGGCGGCCAGCCCGTCGCGTCGGTCGAACCCGACAGCGATCTTCACACCGACGAGGATCGCGAGGGATTGAAGCGCCTGATCGAGTCCAGGCTTCGTCAGGAGGAGGGGGACGGGGGGGGGCCATGATCTGGATTGCGCTGTGCGCCTCGAGCTGGCTGGCGTACGCGGCCGGCCCGGACGAGCCCCTCTGGACCAGCCTGCCTTTGACGGACGCTTCCAGCGCGCGCGCGCGCATGTCTATCGCCGATCTGGTCGAGCGCGCCCGCCCGGCCGTGGTGGCCATCCACACCTCCGGTCTGCGGTCCGTCCCGGGCGAAGGATTCCCATTCAACCCCTGGCGCCTGTTCCCGGAGGTCCCGGAGTCCGAACGAGTAAAGGGGATCGGCTCGGGCTTCGTTCTGCGCGCCGACGGGCTGGTGTTGACCAACCACCACGTGATCTTCGGCGCCGAGCGAGTCTGGGTGCGGGTTGCGGGGCTCGGCAAGCGGCTGCCGGCCCGGGTGCTCGGCTCGGATCCGCGTTCCGACCTCGCCCTGCTCCGGATCGATTCCCCGCGGGCGCTGCCCGTGCTGCCCCTGGGCGATTCGGATCGCTTGCGGCCCGGCGCATGGGTGGTGGCCATAGGCAACCCGTTCGGGCTGACCCACGTGGCCACCAAGGGGATCGTCTCCGGCAAGGGCCGTATGCTCGGCGACTTGATGACCCGGTCGGGATTCTTCGATTTCATCCAGACCGACGCGGCCATCGACCGGGGCAACAGCGGCGGACCCCTGCTGAACCTGCGCGGCGAGGTGGTGGGCATCAACACCGCCGTCAACAGCCGCGCCTGCGGTATCGGCTTCGCCGTACCCGTGAACCTGGTCAAGGCGGTGCTGCCGCACCTGCACCGGCATGGACGGCTGGTGCGCAGCTACCTGGGCATCACCATCGACGACGTGGACTGGGACCTCGCCCGCTCGTCCGGCCTGGACAGGGTCCGCGGAGTGGTGGTGACCGAGGTCCGGCCGGACACCCCGGCGCAGCGGGCAGGCATGAAGAAGGGCGATATTATCTTGCGCTTCGGCCGCTCGCCGATCGAGGGCCGTGCCGATCTGGGCTGGCGGGCGGCGACCTGGCCTTCCGGGCGACTCGTGCGCATCGTCGTATGGCGCGACCGGCAAGAACGGGGACTGGAGATCGTTCCGGTGGTGCGCGCCGGGGACGCGCAAGCCGCCGGATCCGGACGAGGCGAGCAGGCCCCGTCGCGCTGACGAAGGGCTGGGAGGAGTAAGGGCCTACGCCCCGGCAGCCGCCTCGGACTTCTTGCCGTACTTCGCCTGGTAGTGCTCTTCGCACAGGCCGCGGCGGAAGACCGGCTGGAGGCATTCCTTCTTCTCGCCCCTCTTGAGCTTGTTCACGCCGTGGTTGCAGGTCTTGAAGCGCGGCCTGGGCAGTTTGCCGCGACGCCATTTCTGGTAGTGGACCCGGCAGTATCCCCTGGCGCGGTAGGGGCCTTTGCATCCCTCGACCTTGCAGGCTCTATTCTCTGCTGACACGGTGATCCTCCTGGTATCGATTCGGGAAAGCAAAGAAGCTCTCAATATCATTTCGGGTGTCGAATGCAACAAAAACTCGACCGCTTGACCGGGGTGGGACTGTGTGCTATCCCGCGAGCCGTGGAGTTGTTTCGCGATCACCAGCAGTTGCCGTCCGGGCTGGACCCGTGCGCGGTGGCCGTCGGCTCTTTCGACGGGCTGCACCTGGGACACCGCCTGCTGCTCACAAGGACGCTCGAACGGGCCGCTTCCGCAGGTTCCTCGAGTTCCGAAGAATTGCGTTCGGCCGTCTTGACCTTCGAGCCCCATCCGGCCCGCGCGCTGGCGCCCGGGCTGAGCCCGCCCCTGTTGATGTCCTACGAGCGCAAGATCCGCGCCCTGGACCACCTCGGTTTCGACCGGGTGCTGGCCCAGCGGTTCACCGGGGCCTTCGCGGCCCTCAGCCCCAAGGAGTTCGCCCAACAGGTGCTGGCCGACGCCCTTGCCGCCCGGGTGGTCGTGGTGGGGGACGATTTCACCTTCGGCCAGGGAGGACAGGGCCGGACGGAGGACCTGGTCGCGCTGGGCCGCTCGCTGGGGTTCGAGGTCGAGGTGGTGCGCCGGCTGGCGGTCGAGGGCATGATCGCCTCGTCCACGCGCATCAGGTCGTTCCTGCTCCAGGGCCGGGTCAGGGCGGCAGGGCTGCTGCTGGGACGGCCGTACACCATCGCCGGCAGGGTGGTTACGGGCAGGGGCCGCGGCCGCAAGCTGGGCTATCCGACGGCCAACCTGAACAGCGACGCGGAGCTCCTGCCAGCCCGAGGGGTGTACGCCTGCCACGCCTGGCGGGCCGGCTGGGGGCCCGGGGGCCGGCTGGCCGTGACCAACATCGGCACCAACCCCACGTTCGGCGGAGGGCTGCAGACCATCGAGATCCACGTGCTGGACATGTCCGAGGACATTTCCGACCAACACCTGGCCCTGTCCTTTCGCGAGCATCTGCGGACGGAGATGGTTTTCTCCTCCGCCGACGAGCTGGTCGCGCAGATCGGTATGGACGTGGCCAGGGCCCGCGAGCTGGCCAGGGCCTATCCGGCCGAGCCGAAGCTGGACCCGGCAAGCGGCATCGATCTTGCGAGATCTTGACAACCGGCCGTGTCCCCAAGGATAATCGTTTGCTTGTAGGAGGTTTGTAAATGGCCGGTAGACTCGGAGAATTGCTGGTTCGAGAAAGCGTCATCAGCGCTGGAGATTTGCGCAAGGCCCAGGAAGAGCAACGCAAGGAGGGCGGCCGGCTCGGCTCCAGCCTGGTCAAGCTGGGGATGATCGAGGAGAGCGAGCTCACCTCGTTCCTGTCCAAGCAGTACGGCGTGCCGGCCATCAACCTGGCCGAGTTCGACATCGACAAGGACGTGATCAACCTGGTGCCGCGGGATGTGGCCGAGAAGCACAACCTGGTCCCCTTCAATCGCTCGGGATCCACCATCAGCGTCGCCATGAGCGACCCGTCGAACATCTTCGCCATAGACGACATCAAGTTCATCACCGGGTACAACGTCGAGGTGATGGTGGCCTCCGAGCAGGCCATCAAGGACGCCGTCGAGCGCTACTACGGCGAGCAGGTCAGCTACGACGACGTCCTGGGCGACTTCGACGAGGAGGATATCGACTACGGCTCCGAGGAGGAGGATGTCGACGTTGTCGACCTGGAAAAGAGCACCGAAGAGGCCCCGGTGATCCGGCTGGTCAACTTGATTTTGATCGACGCGATCAAGAAGAGCGCCTCGGACATCCACATCGAGCCCTACGAGAAGGAGTTCAGGGTCCGCTACCGCATCGACGGGGTGCTGTACGAGGTGATGAAGCCGCCGCTGAAGCTGCGCAACGCCATCACCTCGCGCATCAAGATCATGAGCGAGATGGACATCGCCGAGCGCCGGCTGCCCCAGGACGGCCGCATCAAGCTCAAGCTGGGCAAGGGCCGCGAGATGGACTTCCGGGTCAGCGTGCTGCCGACCCTGTTCGGCGAGAAGGTGGTCATGCGCCTTCTGGACAAGAGCAACCTGCAGCTCGACATGACCAAGCTGGGCTTCGACCCGGAGCCGCTCAAGCAGTTCAAGGACGCCATCGAGAGCCCCTACGGCATGCTGCTGGTGACCGGCCCGACCGGCTCGGGCAAGACCACCACCCTGTACTCGGCCCTGAGCGAGCTGAACCAGCCGGCCGTCAACCTGTCCACGGCCGAGGACCCGGTCGAGTTCAACCTGCCGGGCATCAACCAGGTGCAGATGCACGACGAGATCGGCCTGAACTTCTCCGCCGCCCTGCGGTCGTTCCTGCGACAGGATCCGGACATCATCATGGTGGGCGAGATCCGCGACTTCGAGACGGCCGAGATCGCCGTCAAGGCGGCCCTGACCGGCCACCTGGTGCTCTCGACGCTGCACACCAACGACGCCCCCTCGACCATCAGCCGCCTTCTGAACATGGGCATCGAACCCTTCCTGGTCACCGCCTCGATGCTGTTGATCCTGGCCCAGCGCCTGGCCCGGAAGATCTGCTCCGAGTGCAAGAAGCCGATCAAGGTGCCCGAGCAGTCGCTGATCGACCTGGGCATGAGGCCCGAGGATGCCAAGGGCCTTGCCAGCTACAAGGGGGCCGGCTGCCGCAACTGCGCGGACACCGGATACAAGGGCCGGGTGGCCCTGTACGAGGTCATGCCGTTCTGGGAGCCGCTCAAGGAGATGGTGCTCAACGGCGCCTCGACCGCCGAGATAAAGATGGAGTCCATCAAGCTGGGGATGAGGTCACTGCGCATGGCCGGAATTCAGAAACTGAAGGAAGGAACGACAACCATCGACGAGGTGGTTCGGGTGACGGCTGCTGACACGATGTGAGCAGCCCGCCGGCGACCGCCCGTCAGCCAGGGAGATTTCGATGCCGAACCTTCACCAGTTGCTCAAGGCCATGATCGAGAAGGGGGCCTCGGACCTGCACATCACCACGGGCTCACCGCCCCAGCTGCGCATCGACGGCCGGCTCGTGCCGCTCAAGACGCCGCCGCTGACGCCGGTCGAGACGCGCCAGCTGTGCTACTCGGTGCTGACCGACGCCCAGAAGCACCGCTTCGAGGAGGACAGCGAGCTGGACCTCTCGTTCGGCGTCAAGGGCCTCAGCCGCTTCCGCTCGAACGTCTTCATGCAGCGCGGGGCCGTGGCCGGCGCCTTCCGGACGATCCCGTTCAAGATCCTGGGGTTTTCGGAGCTGGGCGTGCCGCCGGTGGTGCAGGAGCTGGCCAAGCGGCCGCGCGGCCTGGTGCTGGTGACAGGGCCGACCGGCTCGGGCAAGAGCACCACCCTGGCGGCGATCATCGACAAGATCAACAGCGAGCGCCACGAGCACATCATCACCATCGAGGACCCGATCGAGTACCTCCATCCCCACAAGAACTGCCTGGTCAACCAGCGCGAGGTCGGGGCCGACACCCAGAGCTTCAAGCGCGCCCTGAAGTACATCCTGCGGCAGGACCCCGACATCGTGCTGGTGGGCGAGATGCGCGACCTGGAGACCATCGAGGCCGCCATGGTGGTCTCCGAGACCGGTCACCTGACCTTCGCCACCCTGCACACCAACAGCGCCGTGCAGTCCATCAACCGTATCCTGGACGTGTTCCCGCCCTACCAGCAGCCCCAGGTGCGGGCCCAGCTGAGCTTCGTGCTCCAGGGGATCATATCCCAGCAGCTGATCCCCAGGGCCAGCGGCCAGGGCCGCATCCTGGGTATCGAGGTGATGGTGCCCAACCCCGCAATCCGCAACCTGATCCGCGAGGACAAGGTACACCAGATCTACAGCCAGATGCAGGTCGGCCAGACCAAGTTCGGCATGCAGACCATGAACCAGTCGCTGCACATGCTGTTATCGAAGAAGCTGATCTCGCTGGACGAGGCCCTGGGCCGCAGCGGCAACGTGGACGAGCTGCGCGACATGATATCCAGCGGGGCTATGACGCCGCAGCAACGCCAGGAGCAGCGGTCGTCGAGGCACAGCGGGAACTGAGTGGCAGCGCGGTCGGGCCCTGACGGCCCGCGGAGGGAACAGGTATGGCAGCTTTTACTTGGGAAGGCGTGACCAAGTCGGGCGAGTCGCGCAACGGGGTGATGGAAGCCAAGAGCGCCGACGAGGCGAAGCAGAGGATCAAGGCGCAGGGCATCACTCCCTCCAAGGTCAAGAAGAAGGGGTTTAAGATCAAGCTGCCCAAGCTGGGCGGCGGCGGCGTCTCGACCAAGGACCTGGTGATCTTCACCCGCCAGTTCTCCACCATGATCGACGCGGGCCTGCCCCTGGTGCAGTGCCTGGAGATCCTCTCCACCCAGTCGGATTCCGCCGGGCTCAAGAGGGTTCTGCGCGAGGTCAAGGAGGTCGTGGAAGGCGGCGCCACCTTCGCCGACGCGCTCAGGAAGCACCCCAAGGTGTTCGACGAGTTGTACGTCAACCTGGTGGGCGCCGGCGAGGTGGGCGGCATCCTGGACACCATCCTGTCGCGGCTGGCGGCGTACATCGAGAAGAACATGAGGCTGATCAAGAAGGTCAAGGGGGCGATGATCTACCCCGTCTGCATCGTCATCATCGCCTTTGTCGTCCTGTTCGTCCTGCTGTACTACGTCATCCCGGTGTTCGAGAAGATGTTCGCGGACTTCGGCTCCAAGCAGGCCCTGCCCGCGATGACCCAGTCGCTGATCGACCTGTCCCTGTGGATGCGGGTAAACTACTACATCGTGTTCGGCTCCATCTTCGGGCTGATCTTCGGCACCCACTACTTCAAGAAATGGCCCAAGGGCCGCTACCTGTGGGACAAGGCCATGCTGAAGGTGCCCCTGTTCGGGTCCCTGCTGCGCAAGGTGGCGGTGGCCAAGTTCACCCGCACCCTGGGCACCATGATCTCCTCGGGCGTGCCCATCCTCGACGCCCTCGAGGTGGTGGCCAAGTCGGCCGGCAACAAGATCGTCGAGGAGGGCGTCATGTACACCCGCGAGAAGATCTCCGAGGGCAGGACCATGGCCGAGCCGCTGGCCGAGTGCGGGGTCTTTCCCGGCATGGTGGTCCAGATGATCGCGGTCGGGGAGAGCACCGGCGCCCTCGACCAGATGCTCAGCAAGATCGCGGACTTCTACGACGAGGAGGTCGACGTGGCCGTGGACGGCCTGACCGCGATGCTCGAGCCGATGATGATGGTCCTGCTGGGCGGCATGGTCGGCTACTTCCTGATCGCCATGTACCTGCCGATCTTCAGCATCGCGGGTGCGGTCGGGTAACGCATTCGTGGGCGCCGGATCGCAAGTCGAACGGACGAACGCGGCCGAGCAGCGCCGCCGCTTCGTGGTGATGCTGGCCGTGCGCGCGGCGGTGGTGACCGCGCTGCTGGGCTCGACCGTCTTCTTCACCGTTCGCAGCGGCCGGCCGGCCATTGCCCCGACGCAGCTCATCCTGTACGGCCTGGCCGCGGCGGTCTTCGCCCTGACCCTGGGCTACGCCGTCTGGTTGAGAAGGAGCCGCGAGCCGCCGGGCATCCACGTCCAGATCCTGGTCGCCTTCGACGTGCTGGCGGCCAGCCTGCTGGTCTACATCACCGGCGGGCTGGAGAGTCCGTTCACCTTCTTCTACGCCCTGCCGATCGTCCAGACCGCGTTGTTCTCCCCCCGCCGGGGCGCAATCCTGACAGCCGGGCTGAGCTGCCTGCTGCTCGGAGCGCTGTTCGTCATGGAGAGCCAGGGACTGCTGCCGGTCGACCTGGAGGGCCGGGTTCGGATCCCGCCCTCCACATCCAAGGCGGTCTACCTGCTGGCCTTCAACTACCTGGTCTTCCTGGCCATCGGCTGGCTGGCCGGCAGCCTGGGGAGCAGCTCCGCCGGACCGGCCGGGAGCTGCGCCAGTCCGAGCAGGATGTCGAAATCATGGAGAAATCCATGAAGAAGGCCGAGCGCATGGCGGCCCTGGGCGGCATGGCGGCGGTCATCGCCCACGAGATCCGAAACCCGCTGGCCTCGATCAGCGGATCGGTGCAGATGCTCGGGAGCGCGCCCGGAGCGAGCGAGGGCGACCTGCGCCTGATGGACATCATCCTGCGCGAGACCGGGCGGCTCGATTCCCTGCTGACCGACTTGCTGAACTTCGCCCGTCCCAAGGAGCCGAAGATCGTGTCCACCGATCTGAAGCAGCTGGTGGCCGAGACGGTCGAGGTGTTCTTCCGGCGCGACGGCGGAGGGCGGCCCGAGGTGACCTGCGACCTGCAGCCCGTGCGGGCGAGCGTGGACCCGGACCAGATCCGCCAGGTGTTGTTCAACCTGCTGTCCAACGCGGACCAGGCCGTGGACGGACAGGGGCGGGTCTTCATAAACCTCCGGATCGAGGACGACCGGCAAGCCGGCCCAAGGGCGCTGGTCGAGGTCGGCGACGATGGCCCGGGGATCCCGGCCGGAGAGCGGGAGCGGATCTTCGAGCCCTTCTACACCACCAAGGGGCAGGGCACCGGCCTGGGGCTGGCGACCGTGGGCCGGATCGTCGAGGCCCACGGTGGAACGATCGAGCTGCGATGTCCCGAGGAGGGAGGCAGCTGGTTCGCGATCCGGGTGCCGGGAGTCGAGGCATGAGCGAGATACTGGTGGTCGACGACGAGCGCAGCATGCGCGAGTTTCTGGAGATCATGCTGGCCAGGGAAGGGGCGGAGGTGCGCAGCGCGTCGAACGTGACCGAGGCGATGGAGCTGATCGGTCGGCGCGTGCCCGACCTGGTGATCACCGACCTGAAGATGAAGGGCGGCACGGGCCTCGACCTCCTGCGCCAGGCCAAGCAGCGCCACCCCGGGGTGGAGTTCATCGTGATCACCGCCTTCGGCAAGGACGAGACCGCGATCGAGGCGCTGAAGATGGGCGCCTACGACTACGTGACCAAGCCGTTTTCGGTGGACGAGATCCGGGTCGTGGTCCGGCGGGCCCTGGAACGGCAGAGGCTTTTGCACGAGAACGTCCGCATGCGGGCCGAGCTGACCTCGCGCTACGACTTCGGCAACCTGGTCGGCAAGAGCCCGCGCATGCAGGATCTCTACCGGCTGATCGAGCAGGTCGCTCCGACCCGCGCCAACGTGCTGATCACGGGCGAGAGCGGCACCGGCAAGGAGCTGGTCGCGCGGGCGATCCACTTCCGCTCCGAGCGCCGGGACGGCCCGTTCGTGCCCATCGACTGCGGTTCCATTCCCGGGCAGTTGATGGAGAGCGAGCTGTTCGGCCACGCCAGGGGCGCCTTCACCGGCGCTGCGGTGGACCGCAAGGGCCTGTTCGAGCTGGCCGATCGCGGCACGGCGTTCCTGGACGAGATCGGCGAGATCCCGGTTGAGCTGCAGGTCAAGCTGCTGCGGGTGATCCAGGAGCGCTCGTTCAAGCGCCTGGGCGACGGCGTGGACCGCCGGGTGGACGTCCGGCTGGTGGCGGCCTCCAACCGCAACCTGGAGGAGGAGGTCGAACGCGGCCGGTTCCGCGAGGATCTGTACTTCAGGCTCAACGTGATCCGCATCCACCTGCCGCCCTTGCGAAGGCGGCGCGAGGACATCGCCGACCTGGTGCGGCACTTCGCTGCCAAGGTGGCCGGCGAGGAGGACCGGCCCGCGCCGGCGGTGCTGGCCGAGGCGATCGATGCCCTGATGGTCTACGACTTCCCGGGCAACGTGCGCGAGCTTCAGAACATGGTGGAGCGCGCCATGGCCCTGGGCGGCGACCGGCCGATCGGAGCGGAGCTGTTCACCGACCACATGCGCCGGGGCCCTTCCGATGCTCATCTGAACATGGAGGATTTTCCCGAAAAAGGCCTCGACCTGGACGGGGTGCTGGCCGCGGCCGAGCGCAAGCTGATCCATAAGGCCATGCAGGCGAGCGGCGGGGTCAAGAAGGAGGCCGCCCGCCTGCTGGGCGTCTCGTTCCGCTCGCTGCGGTACCGGCTGGCCAAGCTGGAGATGGAGTGAGATGGAAATCCTTTCCACGTATGAAAAACTTGCGAGGCCGCATCGTGCCCGCGGCGCTGCGGCGCGCGCGTGGTTCGTCTCCGATGCGCGCTTTTTTTTGATATCCTCCCGATTTTCGTGGATAATGGCGTATGGTCGGGTACGGTCCCGGGCACGGGAGCGGCATACGTTTATGGCACGAATCGTGCAAACTTGTCGGCGATATAAAGCCGACCGCATCCCGCCCCGACCGGGCGGCTCCAAGGAGGACGGCATGCTGTACAGGTTGCGCGACGCGCGGGGAGTCACGCTGATCGAGCTGATGATCGTGGTGGCCATCATCGGCGTTCTGGCGGCGGTCGCCATCCCGGTCTTTTCCGGCTACATACAGAAATCCAAGGCCTCGGAGGCGGGCACCCTGCTGCAGGGCATCCGCGAGAAGGAGGAGGCCTACTTCGCCGAGTACAAGCAGTACACCGGGATAATACCCCCGATGCCGACCCTGGCCAACTACACATGCGGCCAGACTCAAAACTGGGACTTCACCACGGCTGACGGGCAGATGTGGGTCCAGCTCAACTTCGTCCCGGACGGGTCGACCTACTACAGGTACAGCGTCGATACCGACTACGTCGGCGGAGTATTCCAGGGAAACGCCTTGACCGGCTTTGCGGGCACGCCCGATCAGACCGTGGCCCGGCCCTGGTTCACGGCCATAGCCGAGGGAGACATCGACTGCGACGGGCAGGAGACTACGTTCCGCATCTCGTCAGTCAGCAAGATCGTCTTCCACGACGGCGAGGAAGACGGGAACTACTAGGAGATCATCATGTCGGGTTCCGGCGAGAGGCGTATGGGCCGCAGGGGCTTCACCCTGATCGAGCTGATGGTGGTGATCGCGATCGTCGGGGTACTGGCCGCCCTGGCCATCCCGTCCTTCACCGCCTACGTCAAGGAAGCCAGGATGTCCGAGGCCTCTGCCAACATCCAGGCCATCCTCGAGTCTGAGCAGGCCTACTACATCCGCTTCCAGCGCTACACGGAGTCACTGGGCTACTGCCCACCCGCCGAGGCGCCGTTGGGCGAGACCCAGAACTGGCCGTCCTCCGGCGCGGCCACCCCCTGCGACGACGGCTGGTACCAGCTCGGCTGGCGCCCGGACGGCTCCGTCTACTTCCAGTACCGGGTCTTCTCCCACTACGATCCCACCGCGAACCCCGAGAACCTGTACGTGAACCCGAACAACCTGCCCGGCTCCACCACCTGGGGGATCGACTGGGGGCAGGAGGGCTTCACCGCCGGGGCGGCCAGGGTGCAGCCGTGGTGCGTGGTGGAGGCCATGGCGGACACCGACGACGATGGGGTAGATGTCTTGTTCCGGGGCAACTCATACAATCAGAAGGTATTCCGTTCGTCCAGCACGGGCGCGGACGGCGAGACCACCTACTGACCCGCCTGGTTCTCTTCACAGCAGTGCGACAGCCGTGAGCGCCAGCCCGGCCAGGGCGCCGGGCAGCCACAGGCGCCGGAAGTCCAGCAGCAACGAGCCGGCCCAGACGAGCAGGCCCAGGAGCAGCGCCAGCGCGCGTCCCGTACCCGGGCGCGCGCCCAGGATTTGCGGGGGCGCCCGCGGTTGTTCCCGGTCGCAGGCTTGCGGGTGCGGTGCGGGGAGGTCTTCTGCGGCGGCGGCGATCGTCCGGTCGGACGGGCTGGCGCAACGGGCGATGGACGTCATCCGGGCCGCCAGCTCGGGCATGCCCGCGCGCCTCGCGAAAACTCCCTGCCAGTAACCGTGCCAGGCGACCACTCCGGCGAAGCGCGGATCGGGCGCGCCCGTGTCCCGGCAGACCGGGGGATGCGAGGCGAACATGCGATCCTGCAGCCGGGCGGCCTCGATGTCCGGCGGCGCAGCGGGCGGATCCAGCAGCCAGAGCAGCCCGGCCGGCGCGAACGGGGCCAGCCCGATGGGATCCAGGTGGGGCCCGGGATCCAGCGCCAGGGGAGCATGCGCCCGCAAGGGAACCAACTCGTCGGCGGTAAGAAGGCCGGCCCGGGGCAGCCGGGCTTCGAGATCCGGCCGTCCGGCCGCCAGGGCCGAGCGCAGGGCGGGGTTTTCCAGGTCGCGCAGGTAGATCACGGTAACATCCTGCCTGACCCCCTCGACGCGCACCAGGTAGTCGAGCATGAACATCAGGTTGAAGTCGGCCGCGAGCACCACGGTCCTGCGCGGGAGTCGCTCCAGGGTTTGCAGGGCCAGGGCCCGGCCCGAGGCGCACCCCGAGCGGTCGTGGGCCGGCGCCTGGAAGATCGCGGCCCAGAGCGCGAGCAGCGCGCACGCGGCCGCGCCGAGCCAGGCCAGGCGCGGCCGGACCGATTCCAGCACCCTGGCGAACGAGGCCAGGCCCGCGGCCGCGAAAAGCACGAGCGCGGCCAGGGCGGGCAGGGCGTAGCCGGTCACGTCCGGGTTGTCCAGGCGGAACGAGCGCTGCAGGACCAGCGTCGAGGCGTCGGCGGCGATCAACAGCAGCAGGATCGATCCCACCAGCGGCCGGCCGCGCAGCGCGAAATAGGCGCCCGGCGCGGCCAGGACCAGCAGCGGCAGCCCGAGGCCGGTGCCAAGCACGGCCAGCAGGTGCAGGCCGCCCGCGGACACGGCGTCCGCCGAGGGCGAGAACGAGGGGCTGAAGGTCGCGCCCAGCACGTACCCGAGCCAGCCGGCCGGGCCGGTCGGGTCGCCCCAGCGCAGATCGGTAAAGTCGCGCACCATCAGCGGCAGCAGGAACAGGGGCGCGGCCCCCAGCAGGCCGAACGCTATTCTTCTGGCCAGAAGAACGGGACGCCACCACAGGCCGCGTTGCCGGGGCATAAACCCCAGCACGAGCATGGCCGGGACCGGGACCAGCGCCATCAAGGGGTGCACGGCCAGGCCCATCCCGGTCAGCGCGAAGGCCCGGTCGATGCGGCCCCCCGTGCGCCCGGGGTCTTGTTCGGTACGGCTGGCCAGCGCGACCAACTCCCGCAGGCAGGCCAGGCACAGGAGCAGGCCCAGGGTGTAGACCTCGCAGCGGACCGCCTGGGACATCATTCCGGGCCCGAGCCCGAACGCCAGCCCCAGCGCGGGCGCGGCCACCAGGGCCGGTTTTTCGGTTTTCGGGCCCAGCTCTCGCCAGATGTCCTGGACCAGGCGGGTTGCGAGGTAGACCGAGAGCGCGGCCCAGACCGCGGAGAACAGCAGCAGGCCCCGGGCCGGGGGCGCGAAGGGCCACAACACGAAAACATGCCCGCCCAGCACGGCCAGCGGGGCGCCGGGGGGGTGGAAGGTGCCCAGCCGCACGGCGGCCGAGATCAGCTCCGGGCTGTCGAGCCAGTCCGGGGCCGGGTAGGCGAAGGCGAGCTGGACCGCGGCGCAGACCGCGGCCGCGGCCAGGGCTGCCAGGCGCGGCGAGGGGTTTCTCATCAGGTCAGGTCGCGGCGGGAGAAGATCCAGGCGGATATCACCAGCAGGGTCGCCAGGTACCCTAGCCCGTAAACGGTCAGCCAGCCGACCTCGTGCCAGCCGATCGGGATCTCGTGCACCACCCGGGTGCTCAGGTTGTAGTCCGCCAGGTCCGGCAGGCCGTAGACCAGGCCCTTGAGCAGGGCGTGCCCGACCGGGTTCGCGACCTCGCCCGCCAGCTTGTCCAGGACGGGAATGGAGCGGCCGATCACGAACAGCGCGAGAGTGAACAGCCCGCTCAGGTAGGGCGACGAGAACGAGGCGAAGAACACCGCCAGGGCGGCCACCAGCAGGATCTCCACCATGGCCAGGTACAGCGCCTTTGCCAGCAGCCAGTCCGGGGCGATGCCCTCGGACCACAGCAGCAACACCAGCGCGGCCGAGAGCGCGGAGACCTCCACCAGCAGGGTCAGGGCCAGGCCCAGGTACTTGCCCAGGACGTACTGCCAGCGGTGGATCGGCCGGGTGAGCACCACGTACAGGTTCTTGCTCCGGACCTCCTTGTGCACCTGGTTGACGCCCACCAGGATCGCCAGCAGCACCCCGAAGGCCGATACGCAGAACAGGCCCCAGTCCTTGATCACCCGGGTGCGCTGGTCCAGGGCCAGCTCGGCCAGCAGCAGGGCCGAGGCGATGAACCCGACCGCCAGCAGCAGGATGCCGAGCAGGGTGCGGTTGCGGATGGACTCGCGAAACGCCGTCGCGGCCACTGACAGCACCGCCCGCATTCAGGCCTCCTCGCGCTCTGTGACCATGCGGATGAACGCGTCCTCGAGCGACGCGTGCCTGCGCTGGACAGTCCGCAGGCGATAGCCGCGCTCGGCCAGCGCGGGCAGCACCGATTCCGGGGCCCGGTCCTCCGCCAGGGTCAGCAGGCTGTCCGGCCCGGACGGTTCGACGCCGGCCACGATCTTCGCGATCGCCTCGTCGTCGCGGACCTTCTCGCCCGAGACCAGGATCTCCCAGTTGCCGGCGTGCCGGTCGAGGAACCCGGTCGTGGCCCCCTGGGCCACCAGCCGGCCCTGGTGCAGGAAGGCCACCCGGTCGCAGACCGCCTCGGCCTCGGCCAGCACGTGGGAGGAGAAGAACACGGTCTTGCCCTGCCGGGCCAGATCCAGGATCAGGTTCTTGATCCACCTGCGCCCGATCGGGTCGAGGCCGCCCATGGGCTCGTCCAGGATGTACAGGTCGGGATCGGCCAGCATGGCCTGGGCGATCCCGGTGCGCTGCAGCATGCCCTTGGAGAACTTTCTCAGGGGGCGCCTCTCGTCCGGCTCCAGGCCCACCCGCTCGAGCAACTCGGGCACCCGCTGCCGGATGGTCATCCGGTCCAGGCCGCTCAACCGGCCGCAGTGGGCCAGGAACTCGCCCGGCTTGAGGTAGTCGTAAAAATCCGGCAACTCGGGCAGGTAGGCGATCCTGCGCCGGGTGCCCACGTCGCCCGCCGGCCGGCCGAACACCAGCGCCTGGCCGGCGTCGGCCTTGAGCAGGCCGACCAGGATCTTGATGGCGGTGGTCTTGCCGGCGCCGTTGGGGCCCAGGAAGCCGAACACCTCTCCCGCGGCCACGTCCAGGTCCAGGCCATTCAGGGCCGGGGAGCGCCTGCGAAACACGCCGCTCCGGAAGGTCTTTTCGAGCGAACGAATCCGGATTGCCTGGCCGTCTCCGGTCATGGCTCCCTCACCACCAGGAAGAGGTCGAACGGCAAGGCGACGTAGTCGGCTCGCCACTCGTCCATCAGCGCGGCCCGGGCGCTCTCGACCGCCTGCCGCTCGCCGGGCGACATCAGGTGGGCCAGGCGGTCCTTCATGGCCTTTGACAGGTTGGGATCGTCCTCGGACATGACCAGGGATTTCAAGATCTGCCTGGCCAGATCCTTGCTGCCCTCCTTGGTGTACAGGTCCACCAGCATGGCCTGAAGCCAGTCCGGGGCGCCGGGCAGGCCGGCCGCCTGGTGGAAGTAAGGCAGGGCCGCGTTCCGGTCGCCGATCTCGTAGTAGTGGTTGAAGGCGATCCGCATGGGAAAGCGGTGATCGCCGGGAAAGCGCCTCATGCCGCGCTCGAGGATCCGGTTGGCCCTGTCGACCAGCGCTCTGGGCACGAAGTCGATCTCCCGCTTGTAGTAGGTGGTCGCCAGAGCGCCCCACAGGTAGGACTTCTTGAAGTCCGGGTCCACCTGAAGCAGCACCTCGACGAAGTCGGAAATCCAGGGTAACTGCTCGTCGGTGTACAGGTGCTGGCCGTAGTACAGGTTGGCCCGGATGAACAGCAGGTCGGCCGCCAGGCTGTGGTAGCCCAGGTCGACCTGCCGGATCACGCGGCCGGGCGGCACCAGCAGTACCTCCTTGAGCCCGGCGGTCGTCGATCTCGGCAAACCATACAGCCTTGCGCGCGCCCAGCCGGTCAGGCACAGCAAGGCGCAGAGCAAGGCGATCGATCCCAGGGTTTTTCCCACGTTCTGGCGCCTGGTTGCCGTCATGGACGCGGAGGATAACAGAACAGCTACAGGGCCGCAATAACGATCTGGTACAGCGCGAGGAGCCTGACGGCGGGCAGCCTTGTTGCCGAGTCTTCCAGCGGGTCGACCCAGGGCATCCTTCCCCACAAGGGAGGCGGCACCAGACCGGCGTAATGGATCATGGCGGGCCCGAGGCCGGCCGCCGAGAACAGGCGCCGGTTGTACCGCGGTGTGTGCCGCAGAACGTGCGCCTCGATGCTCCACGAGAGGGTCGGGTGGAACGTGATGAAGGGGATCCAGGCCGGCTGCAGGGGGTTTGGATCCATGAACGCCGCCCTGCCGCCCGGCACGAGCGCCCGGCCGACCCGCCTCAGCACCTCGAGCGGATCGTCGAGGTGGTGCAGCAGGCCGCGGCCGATCACCAGGTCGTAGCAGCGTTGGGCGTCGAGCGATTCGGCCGGCTGACACAGGGGCTCGAACCGGTCACGCAGGCCGAGCGAGGTCAGCCGTTCGAGAAGGAGATCCAGGCCGGCTCCAGAGATGTCCAGCCCGGTCACAAGGCATCCGGCGCGGATCAGCGGCACGGTGGTGCGGCCCGGCCCGCAGCCCACGTCAAGCACCCGCAGGCCGGGCGAGGCCCTGGCCAGCGCGAGCAGCCTCGCCGTCATGGCGTCGTGGAAGGGCGTCTCGGCGCCGTACATGTCCCGGTAATCGGCGGCCCGGCCGTCGAAGTGCGTCCGCTGGTTTTCGGACCAGCCTTGCGTGCTCACCTGGATGCCTCCCGACCGGCCGGGCTGGCGATCACCACGTGGTACTCGCCCAGGGGGAAGTCGAAGTCGAACAGGCGCAGCAGGGGCATCAGGAACCCGGGGGTGAACGGGTTGAGCCGGTTGGGCTCGATCAGCACCTCCTTGAGCCCGGCGATCTCCGCTTGCGGCAAGTAATACAGCCATAGACGCGCCAAGCCGGTCAGGCACAGCCCGGCGCCGAGCAGCGATATCGCTCCCAGGGTCTTTGCCATGGCCTGATGCCCGGTCGTCGTCATGGAGCCGGAGTATATAACAAAACAGGGGCAAGGCTGAAACGCCCTGCCCCTGTTCGACTCTGGATCAGATCATCAGACAATCGGGTCCGCGCTACCATTCGTCGGAGGTCTCCTGGTGCCACACGTGACCGCCCTGCCACGAGGAAGTGGCGGTCCGGTAAGTGCCGGTCTTGCGCCAGTGGGACAAGAGGTTGTCGTCGTCGATGTCGGTCCAGGCGTTGCAGCGGAACATCTGTCCTTCTGTCGGACTTGCACTCTCCGCGTCCGAGTTCATATTGTAGCAGGCGTAGGTGGCCTCGGTAAGCACGAACTTGATGGCGCGGAAAATCTGAGCATCCGTGCCAGAGAAAAGCGCCGGATCGATGAACATTGACTCGCCGGTCAGGTCACCCTCGGTACCGTTGCCGCCGCCTGCTCCAGCAAGTTGAGGGCAGATCTGTGTGCTCTGGTTAGGCGGCAGCATCGAGGAGAAGGTGGTGCCGTCCTCGCGGCCGTGCGGCTTGTCGAAGTAGTCGATCACTCCCTTGTAGCACTTGTCCAGCATCTCGTGGACTTCCGACGCCTTCGCCTTCCGGATGTAGTCGATGAAGGCCGGGATGGCCACCGCGGCCAGGATGCCGATGATGGCCACGACGATCATCAGCTCGATCAGGGTGAAACCCTTGGCTCCCAGTTTCCTGCGTATCTTCAGAATCATGAATCCTCCTTTTCGTTCCCTCTGCTTTGGTTTTCGACCTCTTCTCCAAGTGGTCGACGGTCCACGCTAATATAGGATTTCGATCTTACCTCGATTCGACTCCCTCCTTTCGTCTTTCGTCACGAACGCATGAACAATCGAACCTCACCACGATCTGGAACAGCCCTTTTCGAGGCTGGTAACTTTCGTGATCACAAATCGTATACGCAATTTCCATGCCGTGCAAGTAGAAATATTGGAACTCCATTCTTTCGGGTGGATAGCCTGTAGGTCGTAACGTCGGCAGGTGCGTGGTGACGAAATTTGTCACCAGGGGCTGACGTATTACGACACCGCGTCTCCATCGTCCAGGCCGGTGCCATGCAGCACGTCATAGATCCACCGCGCTCCCGTTCCGCACGTTCTCCTCGCTCACCCGCGCGTACACTACGCGTCCTCCGATCTTTAGCCGGTAGGGGCCAATCGGCCTGCAGGGCGTATCGCTCCCCTCATTGGCGTAGGGAACCACGAACGAGAACCGGCCGTCAGGTCCGGCGACCGACTGCCGCTCGTACAGGAACCGTCTCCCTGCGTTGGTCTGAACGGTCAGGCGCAGCCACACCGTCTCGCCGGGCGCGGTCCTGCCTTGAAGATTGGCGCCGGTGACCACTTCGAAGGCCTTGAAGAGAGGGAGAGAAAGACCGAGAGGGTCTTGGTGGACGCCGGACTCCAGGTGTAGACGGAAGTGGGCGAGTGGTTCGAGCCGCCCGCCCAGCACCTTCCGATGGCTGCCGTCGGCGAGGTACAGGCGGGTGTGAAGGCACTCGGCAAACGGCTGCAGAGGCTGCAGCTCGATCTGGATCCGGCCGTCAACGTGGCGCCTGCTCTTGCGGACGAACTCGTCATTGAGGCCCGCCATACGGGCCATGGAGTTGACCTGCTTGACGATCGGAGAGACGACCACGTAGCGGATGCGGGAGTCCGTCATCCGCTGTACGGCGCTCTCTTCCTCGCGAGCCAGCAGAATGCCGAAACCTTTCCGGTTGCCCGCCAGCGCCTCGGGCGTGCCGAAGGAGCTGATCATCACCGGGCGCCCGCTGGTCTGGAGCAGCGTGTGGGCGTCCAGCCAACTCGTCAGCAGGCCCCAGGTCGGGCGGCCGTCCGGGCCGGTCGGGTCCGGAGTATGGCGGGCCAGGGCCTTGCCGAACACCGTCAGGGCCCGCTGGTAGGCGAATGTACCCCGGGCGTGGTCGGCGGCCAGGAACGGCCCGCAGACCAGCGGAGACAACGATGCGCCCAGCGCCGCGACCAGCCCTGCTCCCAGGACCGCAACGCGGGTGCGGTGCCAGGAACCGCGCGCGAACCGGATCAGCACGCGGCCGCCCTCGACCAGCGCCCAGGCCAGTAGTAGCGCCCAGACCGGAGCGGAGTACTCGCCGAAGCGCTGCCGGATCACGGTCAGCCCCAGGCTCAGCGGGATCCAGGCGGCCAGCAGCACCAGGCCGGCCCGCTGGGTCTCGGTCTTCCGGTGACGCCACATGAACGCGCCCCAGATGACCGGCCAGAGGGTGATCAGGTAGGTGTATTGCAGGGCTGCCCGGCGCAGGGTGAAGACCCCTTCCTGGAAGAGGAGCGAGTCGCTTTCCTTGGACAGCAGGTACGAGGGGTCGTCTCCCGCGGCGATCCGGACCCCTTCCGACAGCGGCGACACCCATTCGGGCGCAAGGGCCACCGTCGCGACCGCGCCGACCACGGCCACGCTCGACGCGATCATGGCCAGCCGCGGCCGGAAGACTCCGAGAAGAACCATCGCGGCGCAGAGCGCGAACAGGAGGACCGAAAGCCAGGAGGGCTGGTAGAGTGCCCATGGCCTGCACTGCAGGTCTGCCGTCAATAATACCGCTACCAGCACGAGCAGTGCTGCGCATATCGTGACGGCGACGGCGGCCTGGCGCACGGCGCGGTGCCTGTCCTCCAGGCAGAGCCAGAGCAGTGTGGCGGGCAGGGGAAGAAAGTACAGCGGAGGCGTGACGCTCCAGGAGCCGACCGCCGCTGCCGCCAGGGCGCCGGTGACTGCGCCCCACGCCCACGTCCCTGCCCGGGTCCGGGAGTCGAGACAGGCCAGGAAGGAGAGAAACATGCCCAGGCAGACCGGCGCCACCAGTGCGTGGTGATCCACGCGGCCCAGGTAGGAGAATCCGACGGCGGCGTTCAGAAAGGCCAGCAGCACCGCGGCCAGGAGCCCGGTCGCGCGGTCGAACACCCGGCTCCCCAGCCGATAGGTGAGGTAGACAGCCACGCCGCCCAGAAGAGGCATGAGCACGGCGCCCCAGGTTTCGATCGGGAAGGCGTCGCCGGTCAGCAGGCCCGGCAGGGCCACCAGGGCGTCGAAGCCCGGGGGCCAGGGGATCGGCGCTCCGTCGGGAAAGCTGATGTACGGATCGAACAGCGGGGAGTCGAAGAAGCGCTCGACCAGCATCCTGGCGCGCCACAGGTGATAGCTGGGGTCGACCCCCGCAAGGACTACCTGGCCGTCCGAAAAGACGCTGCGCCAAGGTAGACAGCGGATGGCCACGCCGGCCAGGGCGGCCAGCACGGCTCCGATCTCCCAGGCCCAGGCGCGTGATAGGCGACGACCTTGCGCTTCTGGTTGCATGGGCTATGTCACGCCGGGCGGCGAGCGCCGACGCTCCGATACGATGCCCGCTGGTCGTCTGACCAGTCTGAAAAGAATGTCATGCTCACGGTGTTCCCTCCCGTCCGGGCGGGCTGGCGATCACCACGTGGTACTCGCCCAGCGGAAAGTCGAGGTCGAACAGGCGCAGCAGGGGAACCAGGAACCCGGGGGTGTTGTTCTGCGAGATCATGCCGGTCGTCCAGAAGCGGGTCAACCTGGCGCCGGCCGAGCGGAGCAACGCGCGCAGGTGGCGCCTGGAAGAGCGCAGGCCTCTCCGCTCGGCCGGCACCAGCAGTGAAAATCCGAACATGAGCGGGTTGAGCCGGTTGGGCTCGATCAGCACGAGGGCCGTGCGTGCCACCCTGGCCATCTCCCGGACCGCGTTCGCGGGCCGGTCGAGGTGGTGCAGCAGGTTGGCCTCGAAGGTAACATCGAAGCTGTTGTCTTCGAAGGGCAACCTGGTGGCGTCGGCCTGGATTACCTCCATGCCGGCGGCGCGCCGGAGCATGCGCGGCGAGGCGTCGCAGCCGACCACCCGGGCGGCGCGGCGTCCCAGGTGGAAGGTGAACGCGCCTGGACCACAGCCCACGTCCAGCACCGACCTGCCCGCCAGCGGCAACGCGCTCTCGATCAGGTCAAGCTTGGGAAGCGCGTACGCCATGAACACCGGGTCTTCGGGTCCGCGGTAGCGGGTCTTGCGCCAGTAAGCTTCCTGGCCGGGTCCAATCATCGGCTAACGTCTTTGCCCGTGTGTTGCCGCACCTGCTCCAACACGCGCACCAGGGTTCCCCACAGGATCAGCGAGAGCCCCAACAGGAACAGCAGCGAACCTGTCAGGGTATAGGACCAGTGGATATACACCTCGCCGGTGGTCAGGAAGGTGTACAGTCCCTCGTGGTTGAGCGCAGCGGCAGCGATCATCAGCAAAAGGCCCAGGATCCACAGGTGGCGGATCACGAACGGGCGCAGAAGGATCCGTCCGAGCAGGCTGTTGCGAAACGGGGGCATTCTGAAGATCGCGGCCATGACGATGTTGGAGACCGCCCCGAAGAAGATGATGTTGACGCCGGAAACGGCCAGCACGATCACCGTCACCAGCCGGTAGATCGCCCAGTCTTCGATCCGTTGGACCTGCACGTAGTAGGCCAGCGGCCCGATGCCGAGGGCGATGCTGAGCGCGATCAGGAAGATCCCTAGCAGGCCGAAAATTTTCAGCGGGTTGTAGCGGTGCGTTGTGCACATGATGGTCCACAGGAACCGCAGGCCGTCAGTGACCGGGTTGAGCTTGGAGCCGCCCACCCGGACGTCGTACGGCATCGGGATCTCTCGGATGTCGATCATCCGGTGCAGGGCCGAGGTGCTCATGGCCGGTGTGAAATCGAGCCCGTCAGGCAAGCTATCCAGACGGTCGAGTACGCCCCTTTGGAAAATGCGCATCCCGGACGCGGTGTCGGTGATCTTGCGGCCGGTGATCCAGCTCAGCAGTCGGGCGAAGAGCAGATTGCCCGTCCGTCGCACCAGCGGCATGTCCGACTGGGCCCCGGCCATGCGCGAGCCCAGGATGATGTCCGCTCTGGTGGTATCCATCTCGCGGACCAGGTCCACGAGGAACTCGGGCGAGTAGGTGCCGTCCGCGTCCAGGAAGGCGAGCCATTGCCCGCGGGCCTCGGCGAAGCCCGCCTTGAGCGCGTGGCCGTAGCCGCCGTTCATAACCTGACGCAGGACCCGCACCCCTTCGACCGAGGCGGCTATCTCGGCGGTCCTGTCGGTCGAACCGTCGTCGACTACCAGCACCTCCACCTCAGCGACCGAGGGGAACTGTCGCACCAACTTTTCGGCTGTCTCGTGCAGCCGTTCGAGCACCGGACGGATGGCCTGCTCCTCGTTCAGCGCGGGGATAACGACCGAGAGGATCAACGTTTCGTCGTCGTTCATGGCTGCCAAGCATAACCGGCCGCGTCCGATAGTTCAAGCCAGCCCGGACGCCTTTCCCAACCCCCTTGACAACACGTTGGAATTGCTCTACTTTCGTTGTGTGTCAAATTTTTTCATCCTTTTATGACAGTCTGTTGCACCCATGGGCGCCCTGAACAGCATCAAAAGGTTTTTTTCTGCGCGGGAAGCATTTCTCCTCTTGCTGCCCGTCCTGGCCGTGTTGCTCTACTTCCTCGTAGACCTGATACAGGGAGATGTGATCGTATCGGCGGACACAACGAAATTGCATTATATCTTGAGGCGTTGGCATATGGACAGCATTGTCGCTCAGGGCGTCATCCCCCTTTGGAACGACGGTTTGTTGTCCGGGATTCCGATCATGGCGGATCCTCAGCTAGGGCTGTTCTCTCCTCTTCTCTTGATCTATTGCCTGGTCGACGGCTACAGAGCTCACCAACTGTACATGATGCTCATCCTGAGCGCTGGTGGGTTCGGCATGACTCTGTACCTCAGATGCCTGACCGGCCAGAACGCGATCTCGTCCTATGTGGCCACTTGCTACATCTTCAGTGGCGTCGTCTTGTCCTACCTGTACAACACGGTGTTCCTCGCGGGAATCTGCATCTTTCCATGGGTTCTTTGGCGTTATCACCGGCTGAAAGCAAGGCCCGGCTTCCACAATTCCGTTTTCCTGTCGTTGACCATCGCCTGGGTGATTCTCGAAGGAGATCCGGTCGGTTGTTTCTGGATGTCGGGATACCTCTTCGTCGATTCCGTATTCCACAGCCTGAGGAAGAAGGCGCGCACCACGGTGTATGTCATCGGTTCGGCGTTGGGGGCCTTTGGGTTGGCTGCGGTCGCACTTCTGCCGCCATTCGATACGATACAGGAAACCACCAGGGCGGTGGGGCTTTCGTTCGAGGAGACGAGCTATTTTTCCATGCCTGTTGCACAGCTACTACATCTCCTGGTTCCTTCCTTCTGGGGAAGTGGGCGCGACATCACATTCTGGGGACACGCTCTCATACACGAAGACCTGCCCTTCGACCCGAGGTTCTGGTTCGAATCCATCTATCTGAGCGTCCCGTTGCTCTTCTTCTTCTGCACGGGCGTCTTCGGTGCGTTCAAGGAAAGAAAGAACGTGTTGCTGGCGGGTTTTGTGCTGCTTTTCACGCTCGTCGCCCTTGGTGACAACTTTTTCCTGCACCGCCTGCTCCACGATCTGATCCCGTTCTACGGGAAGTTGAGATTTCCGGCCAAGTTCTTTGCCTATGCGAACGTGTTCCTCTTCGGTCTCATCGCCATCGGCGTCGCCCGTTTCTTCCAGGCCTCGTCGAGCGACGAAGGGAAGAGGGAATTCGGCTATTCCCTGGTCGGTATCATCGCACTGTTTTTTCTCTCCGCTCTCGTGAACTCCTTGTTTTCCCCTGCGGAGTCCGAGTGGGCGGCGATGGCCGGAGGCCATCGTTTCGACGTTCAGACCGCGAAGGGGCTGATATCGAAGAACCTGATATCGTCCATCTGTTTCGGCGCTTGCCTGGCCCTGATCCTCGTCCTGTCCAGGCTAAGAGACCGGAAAGGTGACTCCAGGACCAGGATAGTGGCGGTGCTGGTGCTTCTCGTAGGGTTCATCGACCTGCTCGTCTGGGCGCCGCCGCGGGTGGCGGAGCGGGTGGATGTCGTGGACAGGAAGTCTGCCGTGAGTGACGCCCTCCCGAGCGTCGAGTCCGGACAGTACAAAATCGCTAGGGACAGCCTACTGGATCAGTTCAGGGGAGAGGTCCGTTCCAGGATGTCCAGGGAGTCACTGGCCTTCAACTGGGGTTTGCTGGAAGGCATCCGCCACACGTTCGGATACGAGCCGATTGGCCCCGCCAGGCTCTATGCCTTTTCCGGAGAAACCTTTCTTGCAGAGTTCGAGACCTGGGGACGTGTTCTCGGCGTCACCCACATCACGACGCCGGTACATCCCCCTGCCCCTTTGATTCGCGCACTGGAAGAGAGGGGCAGGATCAAGTTCGTCAAGGCAATTCAACGACTCAACCTGATGATCCTGCAAAACCTCTACGACGTGGAGCGATATGAGCTGTTCGACGCCCGTCGGCTGGTGAAGGGCGAGCGCGAGGCGTTGGCAGAGATCAGGAAGAGAGGTGCGGAGAAAGGTGGTGCGATTCTGGAAGAAGGGGAGGTGCTCTTCGAGGGCAAGAGGACCCGGGCCAGGGAGTTCATCGACGCACTGCTACGACTGCCGGCAGGCCCGGGGGGCGGGGCTCTCTCCACGTCGCGTGTCGAGTTCGAGAAGGAGAATGAGAACAGGCGCGTGTTCGACCTGGACGTGCAGGGACCCTTGTTGCTCGTCGTCAAGGAGAACTTCCATCCGGGCTGGCGCGCTCGCCTCGACGGCGTGGAAGTTCCAATATACCGCGCGGATTTCATGAACATGGGCGTGATGGTGGACAGGGGGAACACCCTACTCGAACTCGAGTTCGAGCCGGACGGCTATCGTCTGGGCAAGATCATCTCCTTGCTAACCCTGCTGGCTGTTGCAGCGAGCGTGTTCGTTCTAGCCCTGCTCGGGTGGCGCAGAAGGAGAGCATAGCGCCGCCGCTATGGTGGATTCGTCTCGATGAGCTTCCCGCGTAACCGATCGATCTGCTTCTTCGCCTTGGCGGGATCGCCACTTCGCTCGGCCACTTCCCGCCACCAGCGAATGGCCTCGGCGATGTTCCCCTCCCGCTCTGCAAGCATGGCCAGATTGCGGCGGGCCATGCGGCTGTCGGGATTGCGCGCGGCGGACTCGCCGAAAATGGTCTTGGCGCCCTTGATGTCTCTACGACGCAATAACACCAGGCCCAGGTTGTCCAGCCCCTCCACGTTCGAGTCGGGACCGCTGAGTTCGATGGCCTTGCGAAAACACCACTCCGCTTGCTTCAGATCCCCCAGGTTTCCGGCTGCCACTCCCATGTGGTTGTACCCCCGAGCGATGGCCCGGGTTCTGAACGCCGGGGAACTCAACGGGATCTGGGTAACTCCGAAGCCCAACGTCAGGGCCAGCAGGGCCGGCCATGCACGATGCAGGCCGCCATCGCTAAAGCATCGCGACAACTCGACCATCCCCACGCCGGCCAATGGCAGCAACATGGGCAGCAGAAGAATCCGGTAGCGGTCGGTCACGTAGAACATAACCAGCGTGACCAGGTAGGCGCAGAAACAGCCGAACACGAGCCCCAGGCCGACCCTGCGGCGCGCGCCGAACAGCACGCCCAGCAACCCGAACGGAAAGACCAACGCAAAGCCGGGCAGGAAGCGCAGGAGTGGAACGATCTCCTGCCCGAAGGCGAATGGGTGGTGGATAGGCGCCTCTTGCGAGTTCAAAGCCTGGAGTAGTTTCCTCCCCAGCAACAGGGCTGCCGCGCCGGGCTGGTCGAGCATGAAATCGAACGCCCGGCCGTACCAGTAGTCAGAGACCTCCGACGATGTCAGCTCGCGGCCTGCCGCTCGCTCGGCCGCGCGTTCGATGCTCTGACGGCACTTCTCGCTGGTCTCACAGGCGATTTTCTCCTCCGGAGGAATGTGGAAGCGCCCGGTTGCCCGGGGGTTGTTGCCCAGGTAGAAGTTTATCCCACCCGAGGCGGACACCGGCACCCACCATTGCCCTTGCCGGGCGTTGTGGATCCAGGAGGGCGATAGACCGAGGATCAGGCCGACGACGGCAAGACCGGCGGAAAGGACTCGCGCCTTCCAACTCCAGCGCCTGAGAAGCAACCACAGGCCGCCGATCGGGACTACGGCGAACAAGTTGGGCCGGCCCATGGTCGCCAGGCCGATCAGCACGCCAGCCAGGGCGCACAGCCAGATTTTTTTTCGCTTTCCAGACGCGAGCAGACACCAGATCCCGCCTGCGGCAAGCGGGATTGTCAGCACTGGATCGAGCATGTGCCCTTCCAGGAAGATCAGCGGACCGTACAACCCGGCCAGCAGGGCGGATAGACGCCCGGCCCAGGGGCCGGCCAACTCGCGCCCGAGTCCATAGAAGATCAGGCAGGTGCCGACCCCGATGAACAGTTGCAATGTCCGGACCACGCCCACGTCGACACCCGCCAGGCTGTAGACCATCACCAGGTAGTACGAATACAGCGGCTGGAAGAAGTACTCTCGAACCTCGCCCCCCTGGTCCAGAATGGCAAGTGCGGTGCGGTGGAAGTTCAACTCGTCCATCAAGGGATGGTGGAAAAGGGGGTTGCCAGCCCATTGGGCGAGAAACAACAGCCGGGCGGTCAGAGCAATGAGCCCGATGACGGCGGCGATCAGTAGCTCGCCCCGCCACCCCGCGGGTGGGCTGACTTGCTCTGGACCCTCGGCCATGTCGAGGGCCAGTACAGCACACCCGCCGGCCGCCGGCAAGCGAGTAACCCAGTACATCCGTCCGGTGCTTGCAATTCCATCCGCGGACGTGCATGCTGACTTCACCAGTCAGGCCTTCGAGCCAATGCGTGGAGGCGGCGACGATGAACTGTCGGAACTGCGGCGCGCCCATGCGGCCGGTTCGAGGCGACGACCATTTCGTGTGTGATTTCTGCGCCACTTTCCATTTTCCGGACAAGACCGAGGACGGGGTGGTGGTCATCGGCGAGCCGGGCCGCAGGGATTGCCCGGTCTGCTCGGCGCCCCTGGTCTCGGCCTTCATCCAGAAAAAGCCCGTGGAGCACTGCGCCACCTGCCAGGGCGTCCTGGTGGACCGGCGGGGCTTCAACCGGATCATAGAGGCGCTGCGCGCCCGGCACCGCGGGCCGCGCCTGGAGCCCCGGCAGATCGATCCCGAGGAGCGCCAGCGCAAGCTGAGATGCCCCGGGTGCGGCGAGCAGATGGATGTGCATCCCTACTACGGTCCGGGCAACGTGCTGATCGACTCGTGCTGGGAGTGCGCCCTGGTGTGGCTCGACCGGGGCGAGATCGCCACGATCTCCCGCTCCTGAACTTGTGCTTGGGGCCGGTGCGGGGTTGGGTTACTCTTGGCTCCATGGCGGAAGATCGCATCCTGATAACCGGCGGGGCCGGGTTCATCGGCGTCAACCTGGCCGACGGCCTGCGCGATCAGCACCGGGTGGTGCTGTTCGACAAGCTGTGCCACGACCCGGCGCTGCAGAGGCGGCGGGCCGCCGCCCTGGGGGTCGAGCTGGTCGAGGGGGACGTGACCGATGCGGACGCGCTGGCCGGGGTCCTTTCGGGGTGCTCGCGGGTGGTGCACCTGGCGTCGCTGGCCGGGGTGGAGAGGGTCTGCTCGGATCCGATCGGCACCATGCGCACCGTGCTGCTCGGCGTCATGAACCTGCTCGACGCCTGCCGGGCGCAGGGCGGGATCGAGCGGGTGGTGATCGTCTCGACCAGCGAGGTGTACGGCCCCCGGGCCGACCGGGTCGCCGAGGACGCGGTCTGCGCCCCGCTGCTGGCCGGCCAGGCCCGCTGGACCTACGCGGCGGCCAAGCTGGCCGCCGAGCACCTGGGCCTGGCCTTCCGCGCCCAGGCGGGAGTGCCGGTTGTGGTGGTCAGGCCCTTCAACGTCTACGGGCCCGGACAGCTCGGCCTCGGGGCGGTGCGCACCTTTGTCGAGCAGGCCCTGGACGGCCTGGCGCTCGAGCTGCACGGTGGCGGAGATCAGGTTCGGGCCTGGTGTTTCGTCGATGACCTGTGCGACGGCCTGCGCGCCGCACTGTTCGAGCCCTCGGCGGTCGGGAGGGTCTACAACCTGGGCAACCAGAATGCCGCGTCGAGCATCCGCGAGCTGGCCGGGCTGGTGGTTCGCCTGAGCGGCTCGAAAAGCCGGATCGTCTCTGTCGAACGTCCGGGCGCCGAGGTGGCCTTCCGGGTGCCGGACATCGGAAGTGCCAGGAGGGATCTCGGCTTCGAGCCCCGGGTGGACCTGGAGGCCGGGCTGCTCAGGACCCTCGACTGGTACCGGCGGCAGGGAGATGCCGCAAAGGTGTGAGACGTCCACATCGTCCAGGGAGCTGGTTCGACTTGCTCATCTGGGAAGATCATGGCACCATCGATCATAGGAGGTGGCATGATGGCTCTAGCTCGGGGAGACAGAGTTGAAGAGCTGACAACTCAGGTGCTTGCTCTGGATGAAGAGAGCTTGTGGAGGCTTGTCTGTCTACTTTTTCCCGACGCTGGCGAGGAAATCCTGGAAGATATCTATGATGCCATTCTATCCACCTCACGACGCAACGGTCCCAGAATTCCCGCCGAGGAGGTTTTCGCCGACGAAGACAACAGACGGGGCATGGATCGTTGAACTACCGGATAGACTTCCATCCTTCTGCAAAGAAGAATCTCTCCAGACTGCCAAAGGATATTTACCGTCGGATAAGAGACAGGGTAATGGGACTTGAGGAAAATCCCCGTCCACCGAACTCCCGAAAACTGGTGGGAAGCGAGGAATGGCGGCTACGCATCGGCCAGTGGAGAGTTGTTTACCTTGTAGACGACGCCAAGCATGAGGTCTACATCACGGTCATAGCGCACCGGCGTGAGGTGTATCGCTGAAATATCCATCATGAATCCTGAACTAACCATCCTGGTGCCGGCCTTCGACGAGCAGGACAACCTGAAACAGCACCTGCCGGTGATGGCCGAACGCGCGGCCGCCTGCACCGGCCGCTGGGAGATCCTGGTCGTGGACGACGGCAGCCGGGACGGCACGGCCGGGCTGGTCCGGGGCATGGGCCGGCGCGACGGGAGATTGAGGCTGGTGCGGCATCCGCGCAACCTGGGGCCGGGCTCGGGGATAGCCACCGGGCTGTTCTGGGCCCGCGGGACCTGGCTGATGTTCCTGCCGGCCGACCTGGCCTGCGAGCCCGACGACATCGAGCGGCTGTGGCGCGCGCGCGTCGGCGCCGACCTGGTCGTGGGCCTGCGCTCCGACCGCCGGGACTGCGGGCCGTGGCGCAGGTCTTTGTCTCTGGCCTACATCGCGCTCGTGCGCGCGCTGAGCGGATCCGCGGTGCGCCAGTTCAACTACGTCCAGCTCTACCGCCGCCGGGTGTTCGAGCGCCTGGCGGTGCGCAGCCGGGGGGTGTTCGTGACCGCCGAGGCCATCCTGCGGGCCGAGGCCTCGGGCCTGCGCCTGGCCCAGGTGCCCTTGCGCTACCGGCCGCGCGTCCGGGGCCGGGCCGCGGGCGCCGGCCCGCGAGCGCTCGCGCGCTGCGGTCTGGATCTGGTGCGTTTTTTTGCCATCGAGCGGAGAATGGGTTTTTGTAGGGAGTGAAGTCGTTCGCGGGAGGAAGCGTGGAGTCCATGGACCTGTCGGCGGTCGAGCTGTTTCAGTTCTGGGCGGTCACCCACCGCTGGATGTTCGCCGCGGGCCTGTTCGTGCTGGGCACCGTGGTGGGCAGCTTCCTCAACGTGGTCATCCACCGGCTGCCCCGTGACCAGTCGATTATCAAACCACGTTCGCGCTGCCCGCACTGCGGCGAGACCATTCGCTGGTACGACAACGTCCCCCTGGTGAGCTTCGCGCTGCTGCGGGCCCGCTGCCGCTTCTGCAAACAGAAGATCTCCTGGCGCTATCCGCTGGTGGAGCTCCTGACCGGCGCCCTGCTGGTGGCCATCTTCATCCGCTTCGGCCCCACCCGCGCCCTGCCGATCCACTTCGCCTTCTCGGCCGCCCTGGTGGCGGTTTCGTTCATCGACCTCGATCACCGCATCATACCGAACGAGATCAGCCTGCCCGGGATCCTTTTGGGTTTTGGCTGCTCGTTCCTGGCCCGCGAGGGTTTCTGGGTGGAGTCGCTGATCGGCATCGGGGTCGGGGGCGGCGGGCTGCTGCTGCTGTCGCTGGCCTACGCGCTGATCCGCGGCCGCGAGGGCATGGGCATGGGGGACATCAAGCTGCTGGCCATGCTGGGAGCCTGGCTGGGCTGGAGGTCGCTGCTGTTCATCGTGCTGTTCGCCTCGCTGCAGGGCGTGGCGGCCAGCGTGGGGCTCGCCCTGGCCGGGGTCAAGCTCAAGCCGCCCCTGCCCGAGGAATGGGAGATCGAACAGGAGCAAGAAGAGAAAAAGGAAGAGCAGGAGGTGGGGTTCTTGTCGGCCGCCATTCCGTTCGGGCCGTTCCTGGCGCTGAGCGCGGTCGAGTATCTCTTCCTCGGGCAGATCTTCTTCGACTGGGTGAGCGGTGTGAGGTGATGATCGCGATGCGTCGGACCGGGATCGGGCTCAAGCCCTTGATCGCAGCAAACATGGCGGTGGTGCTGGGAGTCTCTGCGGCCCTGCTGGGCGTGGCCTCGGTGCGCCTGGCGCGCCACGCGCTGCTGAACGAACGGATCCACTCGGCCCGGGCGCTGCTGCGCGAGATCGGCGCCCGGGTTCAGGCCGTCTGCCCCGCCCTCGAGACCGAACAGCAGTGCCCGTCCCTGGGTGACTTGGCCCGTCGCCATCGCGAGATCCAGCCCGAGCTGCAGGCGCTTACGGTGGCGGATGGGACCGGACGGGTGAAAGCCAGCTCGGATCCCGAGCAGGAAGCCAGGGAGCTGTGGGACGCGCTGGGCCACCGCGCCCCGGCCGGGCCTTCCGGGGCGGACTGGCGCGTGTTCGAGGGGGAGTCCGAGCGGTTGCTGGTGGTCGAGGTCCCGATCTTCGTGGCCGGCTGGCGCCTGAGGGGCGCCTTCGGCCTCGCTCGCAGCGACGCCGCGACGGGCAGGATGACCGCCAGCGTGCTGCTCTACGGCTTGCTGATCACGGCGGCCATGCTGGTGATCGGCTGGATACTGCTCTACCGCCTGATCGTCCGGCCGGTCGACAGGCTGCTCACGGTGGCCGGCCGCATCTCCGAAAAGGGCGATCTGTCCTCCCTGCTCGACGCCGATCGCGGCACCGAGTTCGGCCGGCTGGGCGTGTCGCTGGGCCGCATGGCCCGGCGAATCGAGGACGACCGGCGCAGGCTGAGGGAGCAGATCGACGAGCTCGAGGAGCTCAACCGCGACCTGCGCCAGGCCCAGCAGGCCATGATCCGCCAGGAGAAGCTGGCCTCGGTCGGGCTGCTGGCCGCCGGCCTGGCCCACGAGGTGGGCAATCCCCTGTCGGCCATCGCGGGCTACGTCGGCATGCTGCGCACCGAGGACCTCCCGCCCTCGGAGCAGGCCGACATCCTGGCCCGGGTGCGGCGCGAGATCGAGCGTATCGACAAGATCATCAGGGACCTGTTGGCATACTCGCGCCCGGGCCGGGGCGAGGTCCGCGCCAGCGCCCCGGCCGAGCTTGCCGAGGCGGCCGTGGCCTTGCTGCGCCCCCAGAAGAAGTTCAAGCAGATCGCCTTCGAGTCAGGGGTGCCGTCCGGGCTGCCCCTGGTCGAGTGCGACCCGGACCTGGTCTGCCAGGTGCTGGTCAACCTGCTGCTCAACGCCCTGGACGAGGTCGACCCGGGCGGCCGCCTGTGGCTCCGGGCGGCCGCCTGTCGGCGTACGGCCGACGGGGATCTCGTCTGGCCGGGACACGACGGGGAGCCCGCCTTCTTCGCCGGAGGTGATCTGAACCGCATCAGCCCGCCCCGTTCCGGCCGCGGCATCCAGCCGGGCTCCGAGGTCGTGGTCTTCGCGGTGATCGACGACGGCCCGGGCATCGACCAGGCGGACCTGGTGCGAATCTTCGACCCCTTCTTCACCACCAAGCAGCCCGGCAGCGGCACCGGCCTGGGCCTGGCCATCTGCCACGCCTCGATCCAGTCGCTGGGCGGCGAGATCTGGGCCGTCTCCGAGCCCGGCGCCGGCACCCAGCTGGCGTTCTGGCTTCCGGTGGCGGCGAGCTCTGCTAATTTTGACCATTCCGTGACCGGACGGTAGAATGGCTTTCGGAGAGGGCATGTCGCGGGCGACCCGGATTCTTCTGATCGACGACGAAAAGAGCGTGCGCCACCAGATCGCGTCCCTGCTCGAGCGCAAGGGCTACGAGGTGCGGACGGCGGGCGACGGAGAGGAAGGTCTGGAGCTGTACCGGCAAGAGGACTTCGACCTGGTGCTGAGCGACGTGCGCATGCCGGGCCTGGACGGGATGGGCTTTTTAGAGGCCATCGGCGGAGGCGAGGCCGATGCGGCCGTGATCATGATGTCGGCCTACGGCGACATCGACCTGGCCCGCGAGGCGGTGCGCGCCGGGGCGGACGACTACCTGAACAAGCCCTATGACAACGAGGAGCTGCTGCTGCGCATCAGCATCGTCGAACAGCGCCTGAAGCTCAGGCGCGAGAACATCCGGCTCAAGCGCCAGATCCGGGCCGAGGTCCCGTTCTCCAACATCATAGGCCAGAGCCCGGTGATGAAGTCGATGTTTCGGACGGTGGACAAGATCGCCGAGTTCAAGTCCACCGTGCTGATCCAGGGCGAGTCCGGCACGGGCAAGGAGCTTCTGGCCCGGGCCATCCACGACCGCAGCCCGCGCGCCGGCGAGGCCTTCGTGGCCATCAACTGCGGCGCCATCCCGGAGAACCTGCTCGAGAGCGAGCTGTTCGGCCACGTGCGGGGCGCCTTCACCGACGCGGTCCGCAACAAGCTGGGCCTGTTCGAGGAGGCCGACTCCGGGACGCTGTTCCTGGACGAGATCGGCGAGCTGCCCGTGGCCCTGCAGGTCAAGCTGCTGCGCGCGCTGCAGGAGTCGGAGATCCGCAGGGTGGGGGAGAACCAGCCCCGCAAGATCGACGTGCGCATCCTGGCGGCCACCATCCGCGACCTGGGCGAGGAGGCCGCGGCGGGCAGGTTCCGCGAGGACCTGTTCTACCGCATCAACGTGCTGTCGGTGAAAATCCCGCCGCTGCGCGATCGGCCCGAGGACGTCCCGCTGCTGGTCGAGCACTTTCTCGAACGCTGCAACACAAAGCTGGGCACCTCGGTGGCCGGAGTGGACCCGGCGGCCATGAAGGCGATGATGGAGTACTCCTGGCCGGGCAACGTGCGCGAGCTGGAGAACCTTATCGAGCGGGCGGTCATCCTGTGCGACGGCGAGCGCATCACGACCGCCCTGTTGACCGACAAGGTCCGCGAAGCCCCGCCCGGGCCGGTGGCCAACCTGCCCGCCGGCCAGCTGTCGATCAAGAAGACCGCCCGGACAGTTGAGGAGGAGCTGATCCGCCGCGCCCTGGCCCAGACCCGCGGCAACCGGACCCGGGCGTCCAAGCTGCTGGAGATCAGCCACCGCACCCTGCTGTACAAGCTCAAGGACTACGGCATCGACGCCGACTCCTTTGCCGCCAGATAAGGAGTAGGACCACCAGGAGCGGTCTGATATGTTTGCGAGGCCTGGAAATCATTTCACATGCCCGGCTCGCCCGCCCGGGCCCTCGGTTGCAGATTCCAGTGTGATTATCGGCGGTTGGCCCCGGATGGAGGCTGGTACGGGGTTTGCAAGAAAAAAATAGAGACAAAAAGAGATCCGCTTTCTGGAGGTTTGCCATGGGTCTGATTCACAAGCGGCCGTTCTCGCGGGGCTTTACCCTGGTGGAGCTGATGATCGTGGTCACAATCATCGCCTTCGTGACGGCCGCGGTGATACCGAGCATGTCTTTATCGCTGCTCAGGAGCCGGCAGCGCGAGACGGGCTGGCTGATCGTCCAGGCGGTCTTCGCGGCCCGCTCGCGGGCGGCACGCACCGGCCGCTGTCACCGGGTGCTGGTGACGACCTCCTCGAGCGTCGAGGACGGCGGGAACGGCGGAGCGGTAGAGGTCCAGGCATCGACCTCGGCCAGCGAATGCAGCCGGGTGGAAACCTGGGCCACGATCATGTTCAAGGCGGTCGGTGAGCGGGCCGGCCACGCCGGGCTGGTAGGCAGGGACGTGGCCATCAGCGGGGAGAAGACCAATCCTCCCGCCAATCCTCCCACCTGCACTACCGACTACTCCGGAGTCTATCCCGGCGAGCTGCTCTTCGAGGCGACCGGGGGGTTGTACCGGGAAAACACGGATATTCGCTACTACGCGATCACCACCACGCCCCCCACGGTGACCCAGTACGTGCGTGTGTCGACGGGCGGGGCGGTCAAGTACGGCATGTGCCGTTGAGTGCCGGGCGCACGGAGCCAGGGCGAGGAGAATCGACCATGACCAAGGCGGAAGACGCTCTTCGGTTGCGAAGGTCGGCCGGTCGGGCCGGGTTCACCCTGATCGAGGTGATGATCGCCATGGTGATCATGTCCGTGGGCCTTTTCGCCGTGATCCACCTGCAGGTGGTCACCGTGCGCGGCACCGCCTACGCCAAGGAGCGCAACGAGGCCATGCGCATCGCCACGGGTGTCGCCAACGAGCTCCGCACCCGGGCCCTGGTGTGGCAGGATATGCGGGGTACCTCGGCGGATCCTGAAATCGGCGTCCTTACGGCCGCGACCGGGCTCACCCTGGTCGATGCTCCGGCTGAAGGCACGTGCCTGAACGACGCGGACTCCATGTTTTCGGTGAAGAGCTATCTCGGCCGGATCGTCGCCCCCGAAGATGCCTTCTTGAGCTCCACCCCTGTCAACGTGCTGGGCCGGGGGCCCTCGAACGCGGCCGGCTTCCTGTCCACCGGCGCCATCTACCGGGTCCACTACACGGCCTACCAGGTGGCGATAGGGAACCAGATGGCGCTACAGATAAGCCGTATGGTCCTGGTGCAAGTGTTCGTCTCCTGGGACAACAAGGACCACGGGTTGCAGGACCAGCCCTGGAACGACCTGGAGAACAACTACTGGGATCGCCACATCGTGGCGGTGTCCTTTTTCCTGTACAAGGTCCGCAACTTTTGAGGAGGTGCTCCTTGAGCCGGCGAAGTCGAAGCGGATTCACCCTGATCGAGCTGATGATCGCCCTGGTGGTGGCGGGCTTGATGATGGCTTCCCTGCTGGCCCTGTCCGGCTCGGTGCAGCGATCGTTCGGGCGCTCCAAGGACATCAGCGACCTGCAGGCGAACCTGAGGTTCGCCATGAAGTTCATGGCCGACGATTTCGCCCGGGCCGCGTACATGTACAACGCCGATCCGTACGAGGAGGGGAGCGTCCCGGCAGGCTGCCAGAAGCTGTACGGCGTATTCCCCGACCCGGACAAGCGGTCCATCCACTGGGACGATGACAACCAGCGTTTCGAGCTGCGCGGCAACTTCCTCAGCGCGCGGGACTACCTGTACGATCTGGACAAGGACAACGAGGGCAGGCGGAGGATCGTTTGCCGGAACGAGAGGGATCCGCTGCAGGACGCGAAATGCGGGATCAAACACCTCGACTTCGATGATCCCGAGTCGTACGAAGAGTACTTGAAACCCTATGCCGACGGAGAGAAGGCCGAAAACCTGTTCTGTGCCGGGCAGCTCGTGCGACTCGACGCCGGAGACCGACACTACATGTACCTCACGGTGAGCAGTGTTTCCGGGACCACTGCCGACAATGACTTCGGTTTGGAACTCCAGACCCTGGGCAACGTCGATCTCCAGGCCAAGCGAGATCGGATCCCCGGCCGGTACAAGTGGATCAATCCGATCACCACGGTCTTCTACGAAGTGGCTACGGACGCCGCCTACGTCTCGCCATATGGCGGCGCCAACCAGACGGCTTCCGCCGGCCGTCATTTCCTCAAGCGCACCTCGGACGACTGCAGGGGCCGGAGAGAGACGGAGGTCGCCGAGTTCCTGCTCCCGCGGGGCGCAGCCGACGCACCGGACGGCTGGGAAATAGAGGTCATATGGGACAGCAACGCCGGCGCCGCTTATTGCGCAAACGGGGCCTGGACTCCCGTCATCGAGGGCCCCGAAACCCTGGCTGACGCAGGGGTCGCTGCTCTCTGGCCGCTCAGATTGCGCGCGCTGGTCTTCACCCTCAGGGGACGGACCGAGACCGAGGACCCCCAGTTCGTCATGCCCGGCTACCTCCCCGGCGATCCCGACGACCCGGCCAAGAACTTCGGCATCGATCTGGACGGGACCCCGGAGAACGGGCTGGCCCGGGTGCGCGTTGAGCGCACCGTGATCGACGTGCGCAACGTGGCCGCGAACCTGAACACGTTGTGAGGAGACCGCCATGGGCAACAACAACACATTTCGACCGACCCGGCCTGGTGAACGGGGCAACGCCCTGGTGCTGTCCATGCTGATCCTGCTCAGCCTGACCGCGGTGGGGGTGGTCTCCGTCCAGCAGACCAACACCGACCTGCTGGTGTCCGGCAACCTGGTCCGCGCAGCCCAGGCCCAGATGATCGGCGAGGGCGGCCTGCAGCACGGGATGGGCTTCGTGGCCGCGAACCCCAACGACTTCATGACCAGGCTGGAGGCGCAGCGAGGGGGAGGTGTGGACAGTTTGGGTCAATGGGGTGCGGTTCCCGCGTCCTCCGAACTGGGAGCGATCATTCTCTCTCGCACCACGGCCTTCGACTCGGACAATGCTCCAGTGACAGAGAAACAGTTTTCGATCGTCGCTCCCGGGGGGGACTGCACCATCGCCAAGGTCCGGATGCGCCAGGAGTTCGCCTACCAGACGAGGGGCATCTGGATAGCAGAGGTCAGGGGACTGGGCGGCACTGAGGTGGGATCGGACATCTGCCACCAGGTCTTCGACTACATCGCCAAGGGGACCATCCCCAACGCGATCCAGACCGTTGACCTGACCCTGGACCAGGCGGACACGGTGGTGGTCGAGAGCCGCGCCCGCGCCCTGGCCGGGCCGTCCAAGTGCACGAAGCGCTGAACCATGGAGGAAATGCTCATGAACAATACCAAGAAGGTAGTCACGAGGACGGCGGTGGCCCTGGGTTTGCTCCTGGCCTGGACCGGCGGCGCCAGGGCCCAGATCACCTTTGATGTGAAAAAGGATGTCCTGATTATCCTGGACACCTCGAAGTCGATGAACTTCTGCGGTTCCTGCCAGGTCGCCTGGGGCTCCTGCGACGGCATGGGGGACTGCGGTTGCGGAGTATCCAGCGGAGATAACCCCTGCCGGATCGGTCTCAACGGCAGCCTCTCCGATTGTCCGGAGTGCCTGGCCAAGCGGATCGATGTGGTCAAGGAGGTGCTGGTCGGCAGCTGCAACGATGCCGACCCCAACGCGGACGACGGCATCCTGGACGACTACGCCAACGATCTACGCATTGGCATGGGCACCTACGATGAAGACAACGATAGTCCGTACGGGGACACGACCTACGGCCTCAAGAACCGCTCTGCATCCAACGGCGCCCTGATCGACGTGGTCAACCCCGCCGATCCCGACGGCATCCTTCAGCACAACGCGGTGGTGCAGCAGGGGATCTGCGACGCCAACCTGGACATGTTCACCCCCATCTCGGCGGCCATCGACGACGCCCTGTACTTCTTCAGCGACTACGGCAGCATGGTTCCGTCGTACACCGACCCCGCGGCCGCCTGCCGTCCCAAGTACGTGATCTTCCTGACCGACGGCGTGCAGTCGCTGGGCAGCGGGGATCCGGACGAGTCGGCCGCCGCCCTGTGCGCCGCGGACATCCCGCTGTTCGTGATCGGCTTCGGGGCGCCGGACCTGAGGGACGCCCTCGACTCCATCGCCCAGGCCGGCACGGGCGGCTGTTTCGACGAGCAGTTGGACGCCTTCTCCGCGACCGACCCGACCACCCTGCGCGCCGAGTTCAACAAGGTCATGAAGGCGATCATGACCGGCACGGCCAGCATCACCATGCCGGTATCGAGCCCGGCGAGCAACCTGGGGTCCTACGGATGCTCCTACCAGTTCCTGGCCTTTTTCGAGGTCGGAGAGGGCACCAGCGGCTGGACGGGCTGGGAGGGCAACCTGGTCCGGCAGCGGATAGAGCTCGACGATGATGGCATGCCGATCATGCTCGGCGACCCGCTAGATCCTGACGGCGACAAGGTGATCAGCTTCGACGCCATCCTCGCCGGCGCCACGGCGGCCGACCGGAACCTGTACACCGTGCTCCAGGACGCGCGCAGCACTTCGTTCGTCACGCCGTACAACCTCCCGCGGCCGCTGCACGAGACCGATCCCTTCGTGGGCCTCTTTCCCTTCAAGAACATGTCCGGAAGCGACGACACCGGCTGCGGCACCCAAAATCCGGGGGACGTGGAACAATCCGTGTGCGCGGCCCTGATCACCGACACCGCCTTCGGCAAACACAAGCACGACGAGGTGGAGGCGATCAAGGACTACATGCGCGGCGTGCCCGGCACCTTGGCGGCGGACGGCACGACCCCGATCCTGCATCCGATCCTGGGCGACATCTACCACTCCAACCCGGTGCTGGTGCTGCCCCCTTCGGCCTTGACCCCGGACTTCCGGTACGAGCTGTACTTCCAGTTGAACAAGGACCGCCACACCATGCTCTACGTGGGGGCCAACGACGGCTTCCTGCACGCCTTCGTGGCCGAGGACAACCGGGACGAGGACAACGTGGATGACACCGGCAAGGAGTTGTGGGCCTTCATCCCCAACAACCTGCTGTCCAAGATCCCCAAGGTCCGCTCCGGCCGCGAGGTTTTCGTGGACAGCATCCCGGTGGTCCGCGACGTGTTCTTCCCCCTGCTCAACACCCCGGACCCCACCCTGGTCGATCCAGACGCCCCCCACGACCCGGACGACTGCCTGAAAGCCGGCGGCGTGTGCCTCAAGGGCGCCTACCGCACCGTGCTGATCTCGGGCGAGGGGGCCGGAGGCAACGCCTACTTCGCCCTCGACGTCACCGATCCGGAATTCCCCGCCTACCTGTGGGAGTACCGCCCGGACCTGCCCCCGGACGCCGACTACTCCAGCTTTGTATGCGAGAACACGGTGATCGAGACCCGGGCCAAGCCGATCGTGGGCCGGGTGTGGCTCAAGGACGCCAACTCCCCCCCGGCCGAGCCGAGGTACCTGGCCAAGTCCGTGGCCGTGGTCCCCGGCGGCTACTGGCCCCCGGGCGAGATCAGCCAGGAGTTCCTGAGCTGCATGGACTTCGTCAATTGGCTGTCCAACACCGCCACCCTGCACGTCGTCGACGTGGAGACCGGAAAGCTGATGAAGAAGTTCACCTTCGGCGATTCGGGTTCGGACTGGAACCCTAGAATGATCGATTGCTACAACTATCGGATCGCCTGCGCAGAGGAAACGGCGGCTGGAGGCGATGGCGATACGCCCGCGTGCACCCTGGCAAAGGCTTTTATTATTGAGGAGGGACCCCCTCAAGAGAAATGCGTCCAGGGACAGCTCGGGGACGACTGGGCTGGCAGTTTCTTCAGCGGCGACGAGAAGGTCCCCAACGGGTGGGGCTGGGGAAACAACAACTCGGTACCCCCGGACGACGCCTTCTGGTGCCGCGAGGAGCGCGATGACATCACCAGTACGCTGGCGTTGCCGTCGGGGTGGGTGTGCGTTGTCTTGAAGGACACGGCGGAGGTCTTCCTGAAGGAATGCTGTGCACCAGAGGACGCCATCAACGAATGCAGGGGAGTCACCGGCTGCATGTACTCTTACCGCCTGGAGAAGGATCCCTCCAGCGCTCTTGGAGGCTCGGTGATCGTCAAGTTCAAGGGCACTAACTGCGATGAGTTGGTCACCCCGGGCAACTTCGCTCTCCAGGTGGGCAAGGACTTCTGGGCCGAGACAGTGGCCGCCACCCCGACGGCGTACAATACCACCCTGGGCGAGTTCATCACGCGCTTGTTCATGGGCAGCACCCGGGGGAATATCTACCGGGTGGATCTGGGCACCGCCCTGTACGACGAGACCGCTCCCCAGGGCGAGATGATCTCCCCCAACGAGGTGGGCGATATCGTCCACGACTGGACGATCAACATGTGGTACGACACGGGCACGTCCAGGACGATCATGAGCCCCCTGGTCCTGGCCAAGAACTACGATCGCAAGCTGATGTTGTTCTTCAGCAACGGAAACACCGACGACCTGGAGTACTACCCGGGCGCCCCGGCCTACTCCATATTCATCCTGACCGAGAACCTGGTCGTCGAGGACGGTTTCTGGATCGCGGATACAACCGAGCCGCTTGCGGGCGAGTCATATGTCTACACCTTCAGCAACCCCGGCGAGCGGGTCATCGGCAAGCCGCTGGTGGTGGCCGGCCTGGTGTTCTTCGTCACCTTCACGCCGGAGTCGTCGGGCTGTGGCGCCGGCACCTCGAGGTTGTACAAATGGAAGTTCTTCGACGATTTAGGCGATCCATTCCCTTCACCCGAGGTGATGGAGACGACCGCGGGGAGCGTCAGTCCGCCGACCCTGCTCTGGACCCCGGCCGGTGCGAAGCTGGTGACCCAGAAGGCGGGGGGCAAGGTCGAGGAGGTGGACACGGGAGGTGCGCTCGCACCGGCGTCCCACACCTTGCACTGGGGCAAGGTGCTGTAGGCCGCGGGCATAAGGACTGTTGTTCCCCGGGGCCGGCCTTTGGGCCGGCCCCGGGCTCGTTTCGAGCGTCGGTTACAGCATCTTGCGGTGCATGACGGGGTGACCACAATATGTAGTATGTACTTAATTATAATTAATTTAAGTAAAATTAAGCATAATTTAGCCTAAGAATACTTGACAGGCGGGCGCGTCTGGTGGATACTTGTCGAGTGCTAACAGGAGACGAACCGACATGAAAAAGGAACGCAGGAAATCGGCGGTTGCGGTCGGGGAGAGGGCGCCCCGTGCTATCGGGGCGGAAGGTGCCGGCAACATGCACCCCAACAACCTGCGCAAGATCCGCGAGTCTCTGTTGATGAGCAAGGCCGAGCTGGCCCGCAAGGCCGGCCTGAGCGCCTTGACCATCGACCGGGTGGAGGCGGGCTTCAGCTGCCGGATGGACACCAAGCGTAAGATCATCCTGGCACTCGGGTTGACGCTGTCCGACAAGGACAAGGTGTTCGAGGAGCTTTCGGACTGACTTTCGCCAGGGCGCCGTGGGTGCGGCCGCCCTGAGACGGGTTGAAAATGGGCAGGGCTAAAAACGTGATCGGGCTGGACATCGGATCGAGCGCCGTGAAGCTGATCCAGCTGAAGGCGACCAAGCGCGGCTACCAGCTTCAAAACTTCGGGCTCGCCAGCCTGCCGCCCGAGGCGATCATCGACGGGGCCTTGATGAACTCCACGGTGATCGTCAGCACCATCCGGGACCTGATACAGTCGCAGCGCGTGCGCCACAAGGAGGCCGGCATCGCCATCAGCGGCCACTCGGTGATCATCAAGAAGATCACCCTGCCGGCCATGACCGAGGATGAGCTGGAGGAGTCCATCCAGTGGGAGGCCGAGCAGTATATCCCCTTCGACATCAACGACGTCAACATCGACGTTCAGGTGCTCACCCACGAGCCCACCGAACAGGGCCAGATGGACGTGCTCCTGGTGGCGGCCAAGAAGGACATGATCAACGACTACCTGGCGGTGGTCCAGGAGGCCGGGCTGACCCCGATGGTGGTCGACGTGGCCTCCTTCTGCGTGGAGAACGCCTTCGAGATCAACTACGACCTGCCCGCCACCGACACCGTCGTGCTGGTCAACATCGGCGCCAGCGTCATCAACATCAACGTGCTGTCCGAAGGGACCACGGCCTTCACCCGCGACATCTCCATGGGCGGCAACCAGTTCACCGAAGAGATCCAGAAGCAGCTCAACGTCTCCTACGAGGAGGCCGAGGCGCTCAAGCTCGGCGGCGGCACCTCGACGGACGCCGATTCGGTGGTTCCCCAGGAGGTCGAACGGGTGATCGTGTCGGTCTCCGAGACCCTGGCCGGCGAGATCCAGCGCTCGCTGGACTTCTACATGGCCACGGCCGCCGACAGTCAGATCTCGCGGATCTACCTCAGCGGCGGGACCTGCAAGATCCCGTCGCTGTACAAGATCATCGAGAACAAGGTCGGCGTTCCGGTCGAGGTCATGAACCCCTTCCGGAACATCGAGTTCGATCCCAAGCGCTTCGATCCGGAATACATCCGCGAGGTCGGCCCGTCCGCCGCCGTGGCTGTGGGGCTGGGCCTGAGGACACCGGACGATAAGTGAGGCCAAGGGCGATGATCAAGATCAACCTACTTCCCATCCGCGCGGCACGGAAGCGGGAGTCCGTCAAGCAGCAGTTGATCCTGTTCTCCGTGCTGCTGGTCGGCACGGCCGTCGGCCTCTACCTCTGGTACAGCTCGGTGGCGGGACAGATCGACGACAAGAAGCACCAGATCAAGACGACCGAGCAGCAGATCGAACAGTACAAGAAGGCCATCGGCGAGGTGGAGAAGTACAAGGGCCTCGAGGAGGCCCTGGACCGCAAGCTGAAGATCATCGAGAACCTCATCAAGGGCAAGACCGGTCCGGTGAAGGTGCTCGACCGCCTCAGCCAGATCATTCCCAAGCAGGTCTGGCTGGTCAAGTGGGATGAAAAGGGCGGCGGCGTGACCATCGAAGGCGAGGCGATCAACAACAAGTACGTGGCCCAGTTCATCACGATCCTGAAGGACTCGAGCGGCAAGGCCGGTCTGACCGGAAGCGCCGCCCCACCTGACAAGCCGGCCGCCGGGGTCAAGAAGACCGAGCAGTATTTCAGCGACGTGAGGCTGGTGGACGTCGAGGCCGACAAGGACGGCAAGTTCGTCAAGTTCAAGATCGTCATGAAGGTGAACTACTCGATCTAGCAGGAAGAGAAAGCCATGGAAAAGCTCATCGCCCTGATACAGAAGACCCCGATAGGTCAAAAGATCGCGCTGGTGGCCTTCGTCATCGCGGCCATGGGTGCGGGGCACTATTACCTGATCTTCCAGGACCAGCAGGAGGAGATCAAGAAGCTCGACGGGAAGCTTGCCACCCTGGAGACGGAGTTGCAGGAGAAGCAGGAGATCGCCGCCAACCTGTCCAGATTCCGCAAGCGGGTCGAGTTCCTGCAGCAGAAGCTGGAGGAGAAGAAGAAGAACCTGCCCGACACCGCGAACCTCGACCATCTGCTCAAGACCCTGAACGAGCTGTCGGAAAAATCCGACATGCGCATAGTCAAGTTCACCCCCCAGGCCGAGGTGATGCGGAATTTCTACGCCGAGATTCCCGTCAAAATGGTGATCGAGGGCAACTATCACGAGATCGCGACGTTCTTCGACAAGGTCTCCAAGGAGGAGCGGATCATCAACATCTCCGGCATCACCCTGGGGAACCCAACATTGAAAAACGGCAAGATGTTGCTCAAGGGCAACTGCCTCGCCAAGACCTTCAAGGCGCTGCCGCCGGGGCAGCAGGTAGCCGGAGGCAAGAAGAAGAAACAAAAAAAGGGCGGGCACTGACATTGCTGGCAGAGGATAAGGAGATGCGAATCGTTTCGAAAGCACCGATCGTTGGTTGGCTGTTGCTGTTGGGCCTGGCGTTCGTGGTGGCGGGCCCGGGCTGCGGCGACAAGAAGAAGCAGCCGCCGGCCGTCGCCAGCACGGCCGGCAAGCCCGAGCCCGAGCCCGTGGCTGCGGCGGCCGCCCCGGCCGAAGAACCGGCCAAGGAAATCTCGCTGGTCGATACCTATATCTACACACCGGTGGGCAAGCGTGACCCGTTCAAGTCCTCGTACAAGGACGTCTCGGGCGTGATTTCCGCGTTCGAGGGGTCCCAGGGGCCGCTGCAGCGGTACGAGATCGACCAGCTGAAACTGATCGCGGTGATCTCCGGCATCAGCCAGCCCAGGGCCATGGTGACCGTCCCGGACGGCAAGGGGTACACGGTCAGGATCGGCACCCGGATCGGAAAGAACTACGGGCGGGTGGTGCGCATCAAGACCGCCGAGGTGATCATCGCCGAGGATTACCGGGATTGGAACGGACGCAAGGTGACGAACTACATTCACATGTCGCTCAAGAAGGACGAGAAGAAGAGAATGTGAGACCGCAACGGCACCGGCATCCCGAGGTCCGTTTTTTCGGAGGATTCACACCGGGGTATCTTATGCCCGGGTGGGTGAAGGAGAGGATCCATGGCATCGCGTAAAGTCCTGGTCTCCTGGTTGGCGTTTCCGTTCCTCTTCCTGGCGGGCACGGCCATTCCAGGCGAGGCTGCGAGCGGAACGGACGGCCATGTCAATCAAATCATCGGGTTGGAAGTGCAGAAGGGGCCGCACACCACCCAGGTGATCGTGCACGCGAAGGCGACGCCGACGTTCACGGTCTTCAAGCTCAGGAACCCGGACCGGCTGGTGGTGGACTTGATCCATACCGACATGGCCGAGGAGCTTACCGGGCCCCGCACGGTCGACGACGCCCAGGTGGACCGGATCGCCACCACCCAGTTCAAACAGGCGGGCAGCAAGGTCAGCCGGTTGATCATCGGGTTGAAGGAAGGTGTGCGATTCAACGCCAGGGCCCAGGGCAACTCGGTCGTGGTGATCGTGACCGGCAAGAACGCTCCGGCCGAACAGGCCGGAAAAACCCCGGCTGCGAGCATCCCCGTCAAGGCCGTGGCGAAGTCCGCTGCGAGTGTCGAACGCCCGAAGGCCGGGCCTGCGAAGGATTTCGAGGTCGTCGCTTCCCACGGCGACAAGCGGTCAGCGAAACGGGTAGTCATTCGCCGCATCAGCACGGGCGACAGGGACACGGTCACCGTGGTGACCGACCGCCGGGTGGCGGCCTACGAGGTGCTCGAGGTCTACGAGCCCTTCCGGCTGGTCATGGACATCTACGGGGCCTCGATCAGGCAGAAGCGCTACACGCGCAAGCTGAAAGGCAAGTTCGTCGACCGGTTGCGGGTCGCCAAGCACGACGACAAGGTTCGGCTGGTTCTGGATTTTTCGGAAGGGAGACGCCAGCCCTATGAGATAGAACGCCTCAAGCGAGGCCTGCGGATCCGCTTCGTCGAACGAGCCGGGCGGGTCGCCGCCAAGGTCACCAAGGCCGCCAAGGCCGAGCCGACGGCCCGCCTGATGGATCTGACCTTCCGGCAGGACGACGACCTCGCCCGGGTGGTGCTCGACATCGAGGGCCAGGCCCTGCCGAAGGTGGTCCACTCGGACGCGCGCTCCACCGTGCTGGAAATCCCCGGCTGCAGCATGCCGGCAATCCTGGAGCGGACGCTGGACACCTCCGAATTCGGAGGCGCGATACGGTCCCTGAGCGCCTACCGGATCCAGGACCAGGGCAGCATCAAGGTGGTCGCAGTGACCAGCGAGCAGGTCTCCAACAGGTTCGAGCGGCGTGACGGCAAGCTGCACTGGGTCTTCGAGTCTCCCCCCCCTAGCCCCCCCCGTGCCGGTGGGGGAACCGGAGGGGAAGGGACGGCAGCAGGGGGGGGCGAGTGGGGCGAGTACACTTACGCGCCCGACCAGGTGGCGGGTTACGCGGTGCGCCGGCCCGAGTTCGCCGACGACTCCGGCGGCGGCAAGAAGTCCAGGCGCAAGAAGTTCCGCGGCCGCCGGATCTCGCTGGATTTCAAGGACGCCGACATCCACAACATCCTGCGCTTGATTTCAGAGGTGGCCAAGCTGAACATCATCACCAGCGACGACGTCAAGGGAAAGATCACCATCACCATGCGCAACGTCCCCTGGGACCAGGCCCTGGACATCATTCTGAAGACCAAGAAGCTGGGAAAGGTGCGCCACGGCAACATCCTCCGCATCGCGCCGATGGAAGAGCTGGCCAAGGAACAGGACCTGGCGGCCAAGGCGCGCGAGAACAGGAAGATCATGGAGCCGCTCAGGGTGCGGATCATCGCGGTCAACTTCGCCAGCGCCGGTGACGTCATGCCGCAGGTCAAGGAGTTGCTGAGCGAACGGGGCACGGTGACCGTCGACTCGCGCACCAACGTGCTGATCGTCAAGGACGTGCTCGAGAACCTCGTCAAGGCCGAGGGGCTGGTGCGCAGCCTGGACACCGAGACCCCCCAGGTGCTGATCGAGGCCCGGATCGTGGAAGCCAACACCCAGTACATCCGCGAGGTCGGCATCCAGTGGGGCGGCGGCCTGAACTTCATGAGCTCACGCGGCAACCCCACCGGCTTGCCGTTCCCGCATGACATGAGCATCTCGGGCGGCGCCGACGACGCGATGGGTTCGACGGTGGGCACCGCCGACCCGGGCCAATACGCAATCAACCTGCCGGCCGCGGTCGGCGCCGGGTCAGGTGGCGCGCTGGGCTTCATCTTCGGCTCGGCCGGCGGCTCGGCCCAGCTGAACCTGCGCCTGACCGCCCTGGAGAACAGGGGCGCGGTCAAGATCGTCACGGCCCCCAAGATCACCACCCTGGACAACAAAAAGGCCAAGATCAGCCAGGGCGTATCGATCCCCATCAGCGTGGTGTCCGCGGCCGGCGTCAACACCATGTTCGTCGAGGCCAGGCTGGAGCTCGAGGTGACCCCGCACATCACCCAGGAGGGCAGCGTGCTGCTCGAGATCAAGGTCAGGAAGAACGAGCCCGACTTCTCGCGGACCGGCGCCAAGGGCGACCCGACCATCCTGAAGAAGGAGGCCGAAACCCAGGTGCTGGTGCGCGACGGCGACACCACGGTGATCGGCGGCATCTACACCCGCAAGACCTCGGACACCATCTCCGGAATTCCGATCCTGTCCCAGATTCCGATCCTCGGGTGGTTTTTCCGCAACACCAAGTACAACGACGAGCGCACCGAGCTGTTGATCTTCATCACTCCGCGGATCGTCAACCGCCTCCAGGCCACAGTGTCTCAGCGGTAACGGATGCGCATTCAGGGAGGACGTGTATTATGTACAGGCGATTGATTCCGACCGTGATGGTGATCCTTTTCGTCGCTGTTTCAGCGGGTGGTTGCGTGGACAACGATATGTCAATCAGGATCGCGTACAACCTCGCTCCCGACGATTCGTGCCAATACCAGATAGGCGACATAGGAGAAGTGACCACGTACTTCGCCCGTGGGATGCTGGATCTGAACTACCTAGAGCAAGTTCTCTTGTTGGACGATCCCGGCATCCCCCTGTACAGGATGACCCTGGGGGTGTACAACTTTCTCTTGAACAACGCGGACGATGACATCGGAAGGCTGAACTCCATGGACGTCCGGCTGGAAAAGATCCGGATGAGCTACAAGTGGATCTTGGGGCGTGAACAGCTCGTCAACGACCCATTCGCGATGCAAATCGAAGCCCAGCCGGTCGAGGTGCACATCGCCGGCTACATCGGGGCCTCCGGAGGAGTAGATGATCCGGGTACGCTGATCTTTCCCATTTCCGCCATCCCGTACGCGGTGGGCAACAACTTGGATGCGAGCGTTCTGGCGAGCCTCGACGAGAACACCCTGGACCAGGTGACCTTGCGCGTGGGAATAACGCTGATCGGCAGGACCCTCGGCGAGGTCAGAGTGGAGACCGCCGAGTTCCACTACCCGATCTCCTTCTGCCACGATTGCATCACCAATCCCGATCCCGCCGTATGTCCGACTGGCACCGAGCCCGTGGATGGCTGCGTGCGGGGTCAGGACTACTTCATCTGCGTCCCCTCGGAAGAAGGCTCCTGACCTTGAGCGCCATGTCGTTAGAAGAGTGAGAGACGCCACCGATTCTTTCCGGGCCGCGGAACGGCTGAACGTGGGTGGCGTGTCCGAGCGGCTTGACAACGCCATGGCTCTTGGTTACATAGGCTCTTGTCCTGTATCGTATCCGGCCGGGAGGACGACATGGACGACCAGAGACGGGTGGAACTCCTTCGACAGATGCTCGGCAGGCTCACGGGTCAGCCGGCCGCGAGACGTACGCGAACGCCGGCTGCGCCCGCGTCGGCACGGATAGCGCCGGTCGATCCGGTCCAGAGGAGGCTCCAGTTGATGCGGTCAATGCTGGATCGCCTCAACCGCTAGACGAGGAGGAAACCCATGGATTTCGAAGAAGAGTTGGCGGCCATATGCGGCGAGGTGTCGGGCTGCCGGACCGCGTTGATCATGCACTTCGACGGCATTTCGGTCGCGAGCCACCAGGAGCGCGAGGGGGGGCTGGACGCCGAGGCCTTGCTGGTGGAGTTGATCGGCTCGTTGAAGACGGCGGCCGGGGCGATGGGTTCGGTCGATGCGGGAGATCTCGACACGATCGAGATGACCACCCGGAAGGGAACCCTGCTGCTGAACTTTCTGGGCGAGGAATATTTCGTGGCCATGTTGCTGGACCCGGACGCCCTGGTCGGCCAGGGGCGTTACGCCTTGCGCCGGCACAGCCTGGCCTTGAGGAAAGAGCTGCAATAGCTCGTATCCGGGTAGACATGTACTCGACGACCGATTTCAGGCGCGGCTTGAAGATCGAGCTCGACGGCGAGCCATTCATCATTCTCGAGTTCCAGCACGTCAAACCCGGCAAGGGCGGCGCCTTCGTGCGGACCAGGCTCAAGAGCCTCGTGTCCGGAAACGTCCTGGACCGGACTTTCAAGTCGGGCGACAAGGTGGACCAACCCGACGTTGTCGAGAAGGAGATGGAGTACCTGTACCGCCAGGACGACGACTTCTACTTCATGGACAGCGACACCTATGAACAGCACTTCATCGGCAAGGATCAGATGCAGGGTGCCGATGCCTTCCTGTACGCGAACGTCCAGGTGGCGATTCTGTTCCACAACGGAAAGCCGCTGGCCATCGAGTTGCCGAACTTCGTCGAACTGCAGGTCACCCAGACCGACCCTGGCCTCAAGGGCGATACGGCCAGCGGGGGCACAAAGCCGGCCACCCTGGAGACCGGCGCCGTGATCCAGGTGCCTCTGTTCATCAACGAGGGTGAAAAAATCCGTGTAGATACACGTACCGGGCAATACGTTGAACGTGTGAGAGGGTGAACCCAGCTCCCGGGGTATTCCCGCCGGCGATCCGAAAAAGAGTTTGACGGGCTTCGGGAAAACGGATATCATATAAAGCCGGGCGTGTTCTGCGGAACCGCCCGGAATGTAAGGGGGTTTTGGAGCCGAGCGGGGCGCGTCGCAGCCGGCCCGTGTCAGAGGATTGGTTTGCGTCTTCCGACGGGTCGCGGGCTCGCAAGGGTTTCGGAGAGGGCTGACCTTGGCGATCAACAAGAACAAGATCAACGACAACGCCCTCAAATTCGTCCAGAAGGGCCAGATCAAGAAAGCGATCAAGGAATACGACAAGATCCTGGCCGAGGATCGAGGCGATGTTCGCACACTCCTCAAGAAGGGTGACCTGCTCGTCCGGGTGGGCGAGCGGGACCAGGCGATCGAGACCTACCTGGCCGTTGCCAACGCATACTCCCAGCAGGGCTTTCACCTCAAGGCCGTCGCGGTCTTCAAGCAGATTCTCAAGATCAACGAGAATCGCATCGACGTCAACCTGCGCCTGGCCGAGGAATACCAGAATCTGGGCATCGCGGGCGATGCGATGTCCCATCTGCAGATCGTGGCTGCCTACTACGATCAGCAAGGCATGGTCCGGGAGTCGCTGGACACCCTTCGTCGGATCGTCGACCTGGACCCGGACAACATCGCCAGCCGGATAAAACTGGCCGAGTTGTACTCCCGCGAGGACATGACCTCGGAGGCGGTCGAGGAATTCCGGCGGGCCACCGACGAGTTGAAGGCCGCCAACCGCGTGGAGGACTTCATCAAGGTCGCCGAGCGGTTGATCTTTCACGACCCGTCCGACATCGGCCGCATCAAGGAGCTGTCAAACATCTACCTGCAGCGCGGGGACACCAAGCGCGCGCTCGGAAAACTGCAGATCTGCTTCAAGGCGGATCCCAACGATCTGGAGACCCTGTCCATGCTGGCCATGTCGTTCCAGGAACTGGGCCAGCTTTCCAAGACGGTTTCGGTCTTCAAGGAGATGGCCAAGATCTACGAGGAGCAGGGCGCCGTCACCGAGATGCAGGATGTCTACCGTCGGGTCCTGGAGATCGCCCCGGACGATCCGGAGGCCGGCCAGGCGCTGGGTGTCGACACCGCGGCGAGCCAGCCGGCGATGGTCGAGGCATCTGTGGAGCAGGTGAACCCGGCCGTGGCCATGTCGACCGAGCCGGAGTTCGAGCCGGAGTTCGAGCCGATGGAGGCCGAGGTATACGAGCCCGTGGCAGAAGACCAGATAGACCAGATAGACGAGATGGCCGTCGAAACGCACATCACGGAGATCCAGCCCGAGTCGGGCCAGGCCGCCATGCACGAACAGAACCGCGAGCAAATTTCGCGGCTGTTGACCGAAACCGACGTGTACATCAAGTACGGGTTGCACAACAAGGCCTATGATCACATCAACAACGTTTTCGAGATAGACCCGAACAACATCGAAGCGCACGACAAGCTCAAGGAATTGTACCTCACGGCCGGCCAGAACGATCACGCCGCCCAGGAACTGGTCACCCTGGTCCACCTGTGCGCCCTTGCCTCCCGGGCGGCCGACGCCCGGACCTACCTGCGTTCGCTGCTGACCCTCGATCCGGCCCACCCGGACGGTCCGGGCCTGGAGGCCATGCTCGACCAGCAGGCTCCCGTGGCCGGCGTCGAGCCGGTGCCGGGCGGGGAGTTCGCCGAGGTCGACCTGGATGCTCCGGACGTGCTCGTGACCGACATGGGCGTCACGGTGGAAGTCGGGTCCGGAGACTCCCTGGATTCCGTGGACGTGGCCCTGGATTTCGAGGAGCCTGCCGAGTTCCCTTCCGAGAGCGAGGAGTATGCGCTCGATGACCAGTTCACCGCTCCCGCCGTGCAGACCACGGAGCCCTCCATGGACGTGATCGAGTTGGACGACGAGGTCGGAGTCGCGTTCGGAGAGGCCGACCTGGGCGGTCTCGATTTCGAGTCCATCGACGAGGCCGCCGAGCAGATCCTGGCGCCGTCGATGGAAGACTACGGCGTTGATGATGATACCGTCGAGCTCAGCCAGATGGAGACCGGGAAGTACGATGGCGAGCCAGGTTCGTACCAACCCGATGCCGAGGTCTCGTCGCCGGTCCAGGCAGGGGACGAGCTGGCGCCGGACTTGAGCATGCCCGACGACGACCAGGATGTGCTGCACACAAGCGACGGACCGGTGCTGGTCCAGGAAGATCCGGAACTGATCGATTTCGACAGCGGGGAGGAAGATTTCTTCACCGAGGAGGCGGATGTCCTGGAAGACGTCGACGAGTTCGACGCGGCAGAGGCGTCCACTCGACTTTTGCCGGGCATGGAGGAAGGGCAGGCGGAGCCACCCGCCGCGCCCGCGGTGGAGGAAGAAGAAGAGGGGGAGGAAGAGGAAGAACTCGAGGACGGTCTGGACGAGGTGGAGTTCTTCATTCAACAGAACCTGCTGAACGAGGCCGCCGACGCCCTCGAAAGCTTGAAGGAGAGCTTCCCGGACCACCCGGCCGTGCTCGAAAAAGAGGCCAAGCTCGAGCGACTGCAGAAGGGCGAGGCGCCCGTGGCGCAGGTGACGTCCGAGGACCTGGGAGAATCTTTCGATCTGGCCGCGGAGATCGAGCGGGAGGTCGGCGACGATATCAATTCGGCCATCGACGGGGAGTTCCAGTACAGCGTCGACGACGTGTTTTCGGAATTCAAGAAAGGCGTGGAAAAAGTCGTCGAGAAGGAGGACTCGGCCACTCACTTCGATCTCGGGATCGCCTACAAGGAGATGGGACTGATCGACGACGCCATCAACGAGTTCACGGTGGTGTCCCATGACGAGGGCAGACGCGCCGGGGCCTTGTCGATGATCGGTCTGTGCCTCGTGGAGAAGGGGCAGTACAGCGAGGCCATCAACCGTTTCAAGGACGCATTGCACCAGCCGGGCATCAGCGACCAGGAAGCCACGGGCCTGTATTTCGAGATGGGCTCGGTCTACGAGCAGCTCGACGATCTGGGCGAGGCCCTCTTCTACTTCAAGAAGGTTTACAAGCGCGACCCCAAGTTCCGGAACGTGATCGCCAGGCTCAAGGCGCTGGTCAAGTCGGCGGGCGGCAAGAAACCCCCGGGGGGAGGCGGCTCCAAGCCTTCCGGCTCGACCGGGTCGTCCGACGGCAAGGACAAGATTTCATACATGTGATGGCGGGCAGCAGGGTATACAGATGAACTACTTGAAACATTTCCAACTCGCCCATGAGCCGTTCTCGAACGCTCCGGTGACCCGTTTCTACTTCAACAGCACCCAGCACTCCCAGGCCATGGTGCGTCTGATGTTCGCTGTCGACAACATGCGCGGCCTGGCCTTGTGCGTCGGGGACATCGGCGCCGGCAAGACCACGCTGGCACGGCGAATGCTGGATCACATGCCCGAGGACCAGTACGAGGCCGCACTGCTGGTGATCATCCACTCGGGAATCACCGCCGGCTGGTTGCTCCGGCGGATCGCGCTGCAACTCGGCGTTGCAAACCCCTCCGATGACAAGCTTTCGCTGTTGAGCCAGCTCTATCAGCGCCTGGTCCGGTTGTACGAGGAGGGCAAGAAGTCCGTGGTCCTGATCGACGAGGCCCAGATGCTCCAGTCGCGGGAGATCATGGAGGAATTCAGGGGCCTTCTGAACCTGGAAGTGCCCGAACGCAAGCTGCTCTCCTTCGTGTTCTTCGGCCTCCCCGAGCTGGATCAAAACATCATGTTGGACCCGCCGCTGGCGCAGCGCGTGGCGCTGCGCTACAAGATCGAACCGTTCAACCTCGAGTCCTCCGATGCGTACATCAAGCACAGGCTGATGATGGCCGGTTCGCGCAAGATGCTGTTCACCAACCTGGCGGTCGAGGAAATCCACAGGATCAGCCGCGGGGTGCCCAGGCTGATCAACACCGTGTGCGACAACACCCTGTTCGAAGCTGCCATGCTGCGGAAGCGCGTGGTCGACCGGGTGCAGGTGGAGCAAACCGGCAAGAACCTAGGCCTGCACAAGGATGTCGAAGTCTCCGATGCCGTCCGTGCGAGGAGGGAGTCCGGCATTCTGGCTCCGGGAGAATCTTCCGCCGGCCAGATTCGCTTGCCCGAGAAGGACCGGCGCGTGCCGACCATGGACGAGATCGACAGATTCCTTGACAGGTATAGTAAGGTGTAGTAATTGCAACGGAAAATCGCGCACTCGCGAACGGTCATGGCGGTTCGCGTGCATGGGAAAAGGTGGTGTTCGCATGGCAAAGGCGACCAGGCAGACATTCAAGAAGCGGCAGAGAGAGATGGCCAAGAGGCAGAAACGAGAGGACAAGGCCAAACGCATCGCCGCTCGGAGGGCGGGACCCGATTCCGAGGACAAACCGAAGGAGGACGATTCGGTTCCAGCCGATGAGGAAAAGAAGCCGGGCCTCGTCATTACTGTCCGCACCGGTCGGACCCGGCCCGAACCTGGCGGGAAATGATGCAGCACCCTCACGGCCCGCTCCGCACACAACGCACACTGCCGTCGAAGTCCTTGTCGTCCTTATGGACGTAACCGTAGTCGAAGTACACGCACCACGAGTTGGACGAGTCGGAATACGCAGTCGAAGACGACCAGTAAGCCAATTCGTCTTTTCCAAACATGGAAGAGCAATTACTGCTCTCCAGGCATCCGTTGCAATCGCCTTCATTTCCGCCTAGCACCGCGGCATCACAGCCTCCGAGCAGAGACGTGAACTCCTGTCGAGTGGGCAGCCGGTAGCCGCTGGGGCAGGCATTATTTGCCTCTTGCCAGTTCATCCACTTTTCAACTCCTTCGCAAAACGAGCCGGTCCATCTCTGCCCTGTCGGACATCGCAGCCAGTACAGGTTGGTTCCAGGCTGCTTCACATCCTTGCTTTCCGCCTCGACCATTGCCGGTCGCTCGCGCTCCTCGGCTTCGGCCTTGCGGCGGGCTTCTTCCTCTTCGGCCCTCGGCCCGCTCCGCACACAACGAACATGGTAGACGAGGTCCTTGTCGCCGTAGTAGACGTAGCCGACGTCGAAGAGCACGTACCACGCGTGGGACGAGGCGGCCATGACGGAAGACGACGTCCAATACCACCCCGTGTCTTCACCGAAAATTGATGAGCACTTGCTGGTCTTCGCGCACTTGCCGCAAAAGCCTGGCATACAACCTCGCACAGCGGCATCACAGCCTTCGAGCAGAGACATGAACTCCTGTCGCGTGGGCAGCCGGTAGCCACCGGGGCAGGCATTTTTTGCCTCGTGCCAGTCCATAAACCTCGGATCACCCTCGCAAGACGAGCCGGTCCATCTCTGCCCTATCGGACATCGAAGCCAGTACAGAGTCCTGCCCGGCGGCTGCTTCACTTCATCTTCATTTCTTTCCGTGTCGAAGACGGCCACTACTTGCCGCTCATCCCCCGCCAAGCTCACAGTCACGCCCGGCCCGCCCGCCAGGACCAGCACCGCCAGGTTGCACGCCAGCTTCATCCGTGTCCTCTCCTCGCCCAACATGGTCTGTCGACGACTGAACGAGTTTCGATGGTAGCGCAAAGGGTGCGTGGTGATCAAGGGTGGGATGAAGCCGGGGCGCACGTCAGGATAGACCAAGGCCGATCTGCTCCGCCAGCAGGTCGAGGCCGGCCAAGAGTTCCGCAAGCACCTCAAGGCGTACTGGGAGGCCTGCGAGCAGTGGGCCAATGCCCAGCTGGAAGCGCCCGAGGCGGCCTCCGAGCCGGAGGCCGCCAAAAAGGGGGCTTCAAAGAAGCGTTCGATACGGAAGTCGCCCAGGAGATTGAAGCGCTCGTAGGCCAGGGTGCGGCCCAGGGCCTGGACTTCGAGGCGATCGAGACGGCGGCGCGGCGTCAGGCGCTCCAGGTCGCGGCGCGCGCGGTCGAGCGTCGCCTCAACGCCGACACGTCCGACCACGCAGGGCCCACCCGCACGTTGGAGTCCTGATGGACGAGCAGGCCTGCGTCGTATGGAAGCGTCACTGAAACCGGCTCGGAAAACTCAGTCCCGGATGGCCCGAACCGGTAAACATCTCCCGTGGGGTGGAATCCATCAGGGGTTCCCGAGACCCGGGTGATGGCGAACTCGGTCTCCCGGTCGAGTGCTCCCTCAGGGATGTCCAGCCTGACGCCGTCGGGACCCTCTATCGATCCTCCCGCCGGTCCGATCGTTCCGTTGATCGACGATCCGGAGTCGCTGCAGGCCACAAGACACAAGACCATCGCGATAAAATTGGCGACAGTGAACAACCTCATTGAGCCACCACCTTTCGTGCCAGATGGCATGACAGCACTTGTCGGCGTTTCCTTGGAAGATAATACCACAGAATGGTCAGCAAGCTGAATCCAGGATGAGAAATTCTCTCCAGCGGATGTAACGCCAAGCAAATAAAAATGTACCTGGGTGTACCAGGAAAAGGTACACCCAGGGGTACACCCGAGCCGACTCCTGCCTGCCGCGGAAGGCCAGGAAGATCCGTTGACGGTAGAATCAGGTGGACATATGCTTGAAGTTGCCTGGCCCGCGAGGACCAGCGTCTTGAAACCCCCGCTGTCGTCATGCCAACGGCGGGTCTTTTTCTGCACGGAAGGCTGGAAGAAGGTGTGGATAGAAGCGTGGAGAAAGATCTTGACGAAGGAACCAGGAGGCGGCATACTCCAAGATGCCCGGCCCGGAAGGGCTGGAGTCTCTAAGCTCCCCGCTGTCGCGCTTTCATCGACGGCGGGTATTTTTACGGTCATGACCAGATCCAAAGAAAAACGAGCAATCCGCGTTGTCTGTTTCATTGACGGCAGCAACCTGTTCTCGCACCTTCGGGATCTGTTTGGCAGTGGCAAGGTCCATATCCCCCGCCTGTGCCACTATCTCACCGGGGATGGTCGAGAGTTCATCAAGTGGCGCTACTACATAGCATCCCTCCCCCAGGGATCGAGCCCACGGGAAATGCGAAGATACTCGGCTCAACAGAGGTTCTTCAACTACATCCAGTTCCACCGCAAGGGCATGCTACGTCTCGGCAGGTTCCAGCGCGATAGATCGGGGGCACTGCGCGAGAAGGGCGTTGACGTGCTTCTTGCCGTGGACCTCGTGCGCCTGGCCGCAGAGAACCTCTACGACGTTGCTATCCTGCTTTCAGGCGACGGCGATCTCGTCCCCGCCATCCAGACGGTTCAGCAAATCTACCGGAAGCGAGTGGAGGTGGCGCTGCCCAGGATACCCGCGTACCATGTCCGGCAGGTCGCGGACGCGTACCTGGAGATTACGCGCTCCATGTTCGAACGGGTGAAGCTGTAGCCCGCCGCCACTGATCCGGTTTCTGCTGGGAGCCGAATGCCCAGATTCCGTCTCGCCACCGCGCACTCGCAGTCGCTCTGGTACAGGTTGAAGGCGTCGACATAGATGTTCGTCTTCATTGAGGGTCCAGAAAGACAAGCCCCAACGGGGCGTCATAAGAAAGCCCAGGGCAACGCCCTGGGAACAGATCGGCAAACACGTCGGAGCCCTGAAAGGGCGGAATAAATCCGGGCGGCGCTTTCATATTTCGCCCCTTCAGGGCTTTGATTTTTCTGCCTGCCCTCGACCCAGGGCTTCGCCCTGGGCTTACATATTCCGCCCCTGTCAGGGCTTTTCAAAACCGAACTCGATTCAACCTCATCTCTCATTTTTGGGACAAAGCCAAAAAGCTGAAGCTGCCCGAAGGCAGCTTCGCACCCGGTAGCCGAAGCACCCGGGGGGATATAAATCCAGCCTATGTCCTGGCGCGGAGAAGTGTCAAGGGAAAAGACCGAAGTGGGGGTCACTGCCCCGAGAGTTCGGGACGCCGCAACCGTCGTCGTATCCCGCTGCCGTTGCTGCGGTGGCCAGTTTCGTGACGGGGGAGGGCAGGTGGTGATACGCTCGGAGGGAAGATGCGCCGGAAAGATACGCCAGCCTGGTACGCCCGGCCATGAAACGGGTGGCACTGGAAATCCGGTGTGATCGGGCGGTCGGAGAGGAGCTGCCGAACGTGTGGGTTTCCCTTGACAATTAGCCGTGGGCCGATGGATGGTATCAGGGCATGCGGGTGTAATTCAGTGGTAGAATGCAAGCTTCCCAAGCTTGACGTCGTGGGTTCGAGTCCCATCACCCGCTTGTTCGACCGTGGATGCCTCGATCACCGTTCGGGTGATTGAGGTTTTTTTTGGAGTTCGTCGTGCGAGGCAAGGCGAGAATAATCTTCTCCGTGCCGGTGTTGATCTTCGTCGTGGTGCTGGCATGCGGGATCGTCTTCATCAAGAGCGATTTCGCCGCCTCGAGAGTGTGCTCCATGTTGCATGCGGGCATCGGGCAACGCTTCGGCCTGCGCGCCGAGATCGAGTCTTGCAGCATCGACCTGTTGCCGCCCGCCCTGGAAGCCCACCGGTTGCGGGTCCAGGACCTTTCCGGCGGCAGCCTGCTGCAAGCCGAGAGCGTGCGGATTGAGCTGGATTCCCTGGCGCTGCTGGCCGGCGACTTCCAGGTCGAACGGGTGGTGGTGCGAAAGCCCCAGGTGCATCTGCGCATCGTCGATTCGGCGTTCGCCGATCTGCCCGGGATTCGAAGCGAAGGCGGTGGCGAAGGAACGCCGAAGGGCGCGCTGCCGACGCGCATCGACATCTTCGACGGCCGGCTCGACCTGGTTCTGGACAGGTGGGGACTGGTGCAACTGCGCGATCTGGGCCTGTCGCTGGTATCCGCCGACGACCAGATGGAGATCGCGGTGGAGGTCGGCGGTGGCGGCCTCGACCTGGCCGGCGGACAGGGAACCTCGTTTCCCATCCAGACCTGCAAGTGCAGGGCGAACCTGGATTCGCGGCGAGTTGATCTCGCCATTTGCTCGCTCCAGATCGGTGAGGCGAGCATCAAGGCCAGCGGTCGGCTCGACGCGGCGGAAGGCGGGTTGATCCCCTTGCTTAACTTCACCGTGGCCGGACCGCTCTCGATGGTGCACGACTTCTTCCCTTTCGTGCCGAACATGCAGGGTCGGTTCGTGCTGAACGCCGACACGAGTCCGGGCGAGGACGGGCCCCGGGCGATTGGCGTCGTCGACGTCGAGGACTTCGGAATCCTGACGGTCTCGGACGTGGATCTCCAGTCCCGCTTCCAGCTAACCCCCCGGCGCCTGGATCTGCTGCAGTTCAGGGTGGTGAGCCCCGGCGGGCGGGTGTCGGGCCGCGCCCATCTGGACCTGGCCGAGCCGCTTCAGTTCGGCGGCGCATTGACTATCGAGCAGGCCGACCTGTACGAATCGCTGGGGATGGGGGGGATCCGGTGGCGCCACATCGATCTGCGCGGTTCGGGCGACGCCGAGTTCCATGGCCGCTTTATGGGAAAAGGGGCGCCGTACGTGACGGTCAAGAGCCGACTCGGCCTGGAGCGCCTGACGGTGCGGGCCGGGCCGAACGGGCCGACCGTGTTTTCCTTGAACGGCGCCGCGGTGCAGGGCGAGGCCACCTTCAACAAGAGCCGGGTGCGCATCCTGTCGGGGCGGGTCGAGAAGGGCGAGTCGGTCTTCGAGGCAGAGGGCAGGATCCGCTTCCGCGGCTTGGGGGTCGATGCACAGGTGCGATCGAGCCGGTGTGAACTGCGGGATGTCTCACCCATCGTCGGCCTGGCCTTCGAGGGTGGCGCGGGGTTCGAAATGGACATCAAGGGGACGATCCTCGATCCGGAGATCGCCACCCGGCTGCACGTGCGCGACTTCGGTCTGGAGGGTCATCAGATAGGATACGTGAATGGACGGGTCGAGTTGGAGGATTTTCTGCTGCGATTCGACCCGCTGGTGCTGTCGCGCCACGGGGGTACGGCCCGCCTGACGGGCAGCCTGGGGACGGTGCCTCCGCACCGCCTGAACGCCGGTGTCGAGATCGTCAGGATCAAGCTGCCCGAACTGGTGGCCGCCGCGCGTGGAGGGCGTTTGCCCGGATTCCTCGGCGGGCTGGTGGGAGGAAACATCGCGGTCAGCGGCACGCTCGACACACCGGTACTGGACTTCAAGCTGGCCTTTGCCGATCTGCGCCTGGGCGGTCAATTCTTCGAAGAGGCAGGCGTCATCGGCCGGTACGAGAACGGCGCCTGGCGCCTCGAACTGCTCGAGGCGAGCATGGGACCGGGATGGATTTTCGCCCAGGGCGAGATCTCCAAGGACCTGGACCTGAACCTGGTTGTATACTCGACCGGCCTGAGGGCCGCATCTTTTCAGGCGCTGGCTGAACATACCGACCTGCTCGACTTCCGTCTGGATCTACACCTGGGGATCAAGGGGCCACTGCGCTCGCCGGCCCTGGATGGCTGGGCCAAGGTGTACGACACCGAGCTGGGCGGTCGCGAACTGGCGGATTCCAGCCTGACCGCCAAGGCCACCAGCGAGCACTTCCGGGTGGACGGCAAGTTCTTCGGCGACGCGGCCCGGATGCAACTCGAGGCCCGCCTGACCGAGGGTCTGCCTTTCGAAGGCACTCTGGGCTTCGCGACCGAGGAGCTGGGCGACTTCCTGCCCCAGGTGGACGGGCCTGCCAGGCCGTTCGCCGCTCTCGCCGGGGAGCTCGACGCCCGCGGTCTGCTGCTGTCGCCGGGGCGGATGGATGCCGGGCTGCGTCTCGAACGGGCTGCCCTGCACCTGGCCGGCCTGCGGCTCGAGAACCTGCGGCCCATCGAGCTGGATCTCAGCAAGGGGATCATCGAGGTACGCAGCTGCGAACTGGGCGGTACCGAGACCCGGCTGGTAGTCAAGGGAGGCGGCGGCATCGAGACGGGGCCCCGGCTGGTCGCCGAGGGCTCGGTCGGCCTTGGATTGCTGCCGCTGCTGTCGGGGCTATTCCCGCGGGCCACCGGCCGGGCCAACCTGGCGCTGGGCGCGAGCGGCTCATGGAGCCGGCCCCGGTTGACCGGCTCGCTGGCCTTCTCGGCTGACCGGATCCGGGTCTCGTTCCTGCCCACCGACCTGGAGTCGGTAACCGGGCAGATGCAGTTCACGCCGCGCAAGGTGGATATCACGCGGATGACCGGACGTTTCGGGGGCGGCGGCTTCACCCTCTGGGGCGACGTGCACCTGCGGGACCTCCTGCCTGCACGGATGGCCCTGACAATAGAGCTTACCAAGGCTCGCTACCAGGCCAGCGAACGGTTGTGGGGGGTCGGGACGGGTGCCTTGAGCCTGACCCTGGAGCCCGGAAAGCGTCTGCGGCTCGCGGGCCAGGTGCGCGTCCACGAGGGCGGCTTTCGCGAGCACGTCTCGCTGGTCTCCTTCAGCAACGGGCTGTTCCGCCGTCGCCGTCCGCGGATCCGGACCTACGACAAGAAGAACGAACTGCTGGATTTCGACATCCGCCTGCTGGTGCCGGAGAAATTCCAGGCGCTATACAACCTGGACCTGGTCAGGTTCCAGGCCGAGATGAAGGGCGAGCTGCGCCTGACCGGCACCAACGAGCGCCTGGGCCTGCTGGGCGAAATGGAGGCGCTCGGTGGGACGGTCGCGTATCTGAGCAAGGAGTTCGCCGTCGACACCGCCCGGGTCCAGTTCGCCGAGGAGTACGGGATCGAACCCCGGATCGAGATCCAGGCCTCGCGGTCGGAGACGGTGGATCGAGGCGAAGACGGCGAGATCGACTACCTGGTGAGCCTGGGTCTTCTCGGGGAAGGGGACGACTTCCGGGTGACCCTGAACAGCAACCCGCACCTGGACGAAGGAGACATCGTCACGCTGCTGTCGCTGGGGATCACCAGCCGCGACATGGACCAGCTGCAGAGCGACAACCTGTTCGGCCTGGGCGGAGAGATCCTCCTGCGGTCACTGAAGGCGGATGAGCGCCTGTCCAAGGTGTTTCCGTTCCCGCCCGAGGTGATCCAGCCCAAGTACCTGCGGATGCGCAGCCGCTTCTCGGACGTGAGCCAGACTTTCACCCCCCGCCTGGAAACCGGGGTGAAGCTGCGCTTCATCAGCGACGACCTCGACCTCGAATACAGTACGTCGCTCGACGACGCCGATCAGAGCCTGGACCTGTCCTACCGGTTGTCGAAGGGCGTCTCGACCAGCCTGCGCTGGGAGGACGACGCCAAGACCGACCTCGGCGACCTCGGCCTGGACCTGAAGCTGGACTGGGAGTGGTAGCTTGCTCTTGCGCCTGGTAATGGGGTTCTGGCTCCTCGCGGCCCTCGGGTCGGGCGGCCGGGCGATGGCCGATCCGCTGGCCGGCCGGCAGGGCAAGCGGGTGAAGGCCATCGAGCTGCGCGGCGCCGAGGAGTCCGGCCTGAGCGATGCGGAGGGCAGGCAGTACATCGACATCCGGCCCGGCGATCGGTTTTCCATCCAGGCGGTCCGACGTTCGGTCAAGTTGCTGTATCACCTCGGATTGTTCGGCCGGGTGTGGGTGACCTCCCGAGAAGTCGAAGGCGGCCTCGAGTTGACCTTCCACCTCGCTTCCAAGCGCCGGGTGCTGATGGTCGAGTTCATCGGCTGCGAAGCGCTGGACGAGGACGAGCTGGCGCGAATCGGCAGGCTTCAGCGGGGAGAGGAGTACGATCACTGGAAGATGGAGGCCCATGCGGCCGACATTCTCACCCTGTACCACAATCGCGGCTATCGCCGCGCGCGGATAGTCGCCAAGGCCCAGGACGCCGAGAGGGGGGACCTGGAGGTCCGCTACTACATCCAGGAGGGGCCGCCCACGCGCATCTCGCGCATCTGGTTCAGGGGGCAGACGGCGTTCGCCCATGCCCGTCTGCGCGGCGTGATGGACCTGGATCGCGGCGACGTGCTCGGCGAGCGTCGACTCGAGCAGGCCCTGGAAAGACTGCGGAGCTTCTACTACCGGCAGCGATACCTGGAAGCGCGCGTGACCGCGCCCAAGCTGGAGCCCGGGTTGCAGGCGCTCTGGGAAGTGGTGCCGATCGAGATCCAGACCGGCCCCCGGGTCCGGTTCCGCTTCGAGGGCAACCAGGTTTTCACCGGCAAGAAGCTTCGGGCAAGGCTGGAGGTCGAGGGAGGAGTCGAGCTGAGCCGGTATGCCCTTCGCGATCTGACCGACCGGATCGAGGGCCTCTATCGCAGGCACGGCTACGACAGGGTCGAGGTGACGAGCTCGGTCCGGACCGACCAGCAGCGCATTCTCAAAGAGGTGCTGTTCCGCGTCGAAGAGGGTCCGCAGGTGACGGTCCGGTCGCTTCGCTTCGAGGGCAATCAGGCCTTTTCCGACGAGCAGCTCAGGGCGTACGTCCACGACGCCATGATCGACGCCGTGGTGCAGTCGGGTCTGGCGCAACCGATCGACCGCGGCGACCTCGACCCGCTCGGAGGCGGTCACCCGCTGCGGGGTCGAAAGCGCCGGGTCCGCCGTCCCCAGGGGTTCCTGTTCGAGCTGGTTCCCGAAACCATGTACCTGCGCGAGCCCTACGTCAAGGCCCTCGATACGATCGAGGACCTCTACCTGGGCCACGGATACCTGGACGTCTCGATCCTCACCCCGCTGCTGTCCTACGACGCGACCGGCGCCAACCTGTACATAACGGTGCCGATTCGCGAAGGCCCGCAGACGCGGGTCGAGTCGATCTCGTTCAGCGGCAACCACGCAATCGCGGCCGACGAGTTGCTGGCCGTGGCCGACCGGCTCGATCGCTACGTCAAGCCCGGCGGCCCGCTGGACCAGTACGGCGTCGAGGTGCTTCGAAAGGAGCTTTCCCGCACATACGCCCGCCAGGGTTATCTGTTCTGCAGAGTCGGTCAGGATGTGTTGTTTTCGGACGACCGCAGCCTGGCGGAAGTGCGCTACCGGATCGACGAGGGGCCCCGAGTGCTGGTGGGCCGGGTGCTGGTTCGCGGAAACCTGGTCACCGACCAGAAGGTGTTCGACAGCGTGCTTCAACTTCGTCCCGGCGAGGTGTACTCGCCCGACAAGATGGCCGCCAGCCAGGAAGGCCTGCAACTGCTGGGGGTGTTTTCCGCAACCGACATCAAGATCCTCGATCCGGACGTGGTCGAGCCGGTCAAGGACGTGGTGGTTCACGTACGCGAGCGCTTGCCCCACCACCTCGCGCTGGGGCCGGGCATCTCGTCGGCCGAGGGTGTCCGGATGGGGATCGAGTACACCCACCGCAACCTGTTCGGGTACGCGCTGGAGTCGGTCAACCGGGCCAAGATCAACTACCAGGTGTTCTACAAGACGCCCCTGGTGGACAAATCGCTGCAAAAGCGCTTCTCCGAGTTGAGCTTTCTGGAGGGCCTCGAGTGGCAAGTGCTGTCCGGCTTGCACTGGCCGCGGATGTGGTTCCTCGGCAAGGACCTGGCCGGGCGTCTCGACGTGGTGGGCCTGCGCGATCACGCCCCGTCCTTCGACCTGACCAAGGTTTCCATTACCCCCGGTGTGGACTTCAAGTGGACCCGCGACCTGGCCTTGACGCTGGAGTACGAGCTGGAGTTTATCGACCTGGAGTGCCCGTTCCGGGAGCAAGACGAGGAAACCCCTTGCGGCGGTTCGACCAACCGGTGGCTTCGCTACGACGAGGGCTCGTTGCTGCTGGGTTCATTCCGTTCCGAGCTGTCATGGGACCGGCGCGACAACCCATTCAACCCCCACAGCGGCATTCTGGTGTTCCTGCGGGCCGAGTTGGCCACCTCCTTCACGATGGATCAGCCGGTGTTCTTCGGCAAGCTGGACGGACAGGTCACGGGTTACATTCCTCTGAGCCGGCGCACCACGCTGGCCTTGTCGGCCCGGGCGGGGAGCATCTTTCACCTGAAGGACGACTCCCGGACCCCGTCCCACAAGCTCTTTTTTCTGGGCGGTCGGAACACGGTCCGCAGCTTCAGCGAGGAGGACCTCATCCCGGCCGATCAGGATCCGCTCTGCTTTACGATAAGAGACAAAGACAAGTGCGTCTCCGCCGGGGGCAACGTCTACGTGATGCTCAAGGCCGAGCTCCGCTTCCCGTTGTTCACCGAGTTGCTCGAGGGCGCCTTGTTCTTCGATGCGGGCAACCTGTGGGTGAGGCCCGAAAACGCAGTTCCTTTCGACCTGCGTCCGGCGGCGGGAGTGGGCCTGCGCCTGAGCACCCCGATCGGCCCGTTGGCATTCGACCTGGGCTTCAATCTGATGCCGGACGAGGAACGCGGGGAGGGCGCCGTGAACCTGCACTTCAACGTCGGGGTGTTCTGAGGCTCAGGGCACGACGTTGAGGTCGTAGTCGATGTTCAGGTCATCCATTGCGTCCCACAGCTCGCTCAGGTCGTTGTACATCACCACGACGTCGTGCTTGTGGCCCTTGCCGTCGATTGCGTGATTCTTGAACAGTGCTTCCTTCTTGAATCCCAGGCGCCGCAGCCGTGCGATCGATGACTCGTCGTCGCCCCGGACTATGGACTGGATCTTCTCCACTCCGCGGGCGATGGCCCGGTCGTACAGCTCCCGCAACAGGGTCCGGCCCAGGCCTTTCTTGCGATACTTGGGGTCGATGACCATACGGATCTCGGCCACGTGCGTGGACCAGCCGTGCCGATCCATGTGAAGAGTGCCGTCGCCGACGACTATCTCGTGGTCGTCCTCCCGGACGACCGCCAGGATCGGCAGCACCCGGTCGTAGTCCAGGTTGGAACACCAGTTGGTGATCACTTCGCGCTGGGAGACGTCGTGTTTGAAGTAACGCCGGCTTTTACTGGGCAAGCCGCGGAGAAAGACGAACAGGCGGTCACGGTCGTCCGGGCGCATGGGCCTGAGCTGGACCTGCTTGCCGCCGGTGATATCGAAGGTCTTGGGGTACTCTGAAAGGTCCATCATCTCGCTCGAATGGTTCATGGCCGGCCTCGGTCGGTGTCGGATTCGTCCAGATTGCGGTCGATGATCCGCTGGATCAGCTTCATGGATTCCTCGCCGAAGTTGACGAACTCGATGCCCATGCCGCAGGCGGTGCTCTCGTCCTCCGGGCCGGGCTCGCTGACCCGCACCACCCGGCCGAGTCCTTCTATCAGCTTGGCGCCGTCTCGCAGGTAGAACTGAAGGTAGATCAGGCTGCCGACCTCACGGGGCTGGTCGGTGCGGACGAATATGCCGCCGATGCTGATGTTGGTCGAGTATTCGGCCAGGAAATCCTCAAGGGTCTCGAACCGATACTGGATCAGCAGGGATAGCGGAACCCGCGGATAGAGCCGCCGCTCGTTGGCCGGTTTTTCATCGTCCATGCCCATGAGGATAAATCATGCACATCGGACGGTCAACTATTGGCTTTCGGCCTCGAGCTGGGCGCGGACCGTCCTGGCCACGTCCTCGTCGTCGGGGATGTCCTCGGCCAGGGGCCGCAGGACGGCCCGGTAGGAGCTGCGGCCCTCGAAATCGGACAACTGGCGGCGGATCCCCGCGGACCTTTCGGACTTGTCGGACTCATCTGGCTCGGATCCGTCCACCCGGGACAGCTGGCGCTCCAGGCGGATGCGCTTGAGCTCGTCGAACATGGGCAGCACCGCATCGGCCAGTTGAAGCCTGAGCAGCCCTAGGTACTCACCATGCTTGTACGGCTGCAGGATCAGGGTGTCCCCTATCCGCCTGGGCACCAGGATCATGCGGTCGTCACCGGCGCCGATGATGACGTGGATACCATCGACCTGCTGGGCCAGCTGCACGTCGCTCGCAAGCCCCAGGTTGCTCAAGCAGATGATCAGGTCGATCGGGTCGGCCCGGGAGGCCAGGGCGCGCAACTCGCGCCTTGCCGCCTCGAGCGGATCGCTGAACTTCACGTCGCCTGGCGCGCTCTTGCGGGGGCCCACCAGCCCGATCAGGCCGATCCGCACACCGGCCCTCTCTATGAGGAGGTGGCGGTCGACAGGCGGCGGGCCGCCGTCTGGCATTTCCAGATTGGAGGCCACCAGTCGGATGCCGGCCCGGCGGGCCCGTTCGACCAGCTCGTCGAGCCCGAGGCGCAGGTCCAGCAGGCTGGGAGTCCAGGCGTCCAGCCCCAGGCGCCCCTGGGTCTCGATTATGAAAACGGCGCGGGATTTCCGCCGTTCGACCGAGTCGAACGGCGAGCGCAGGCGCGGGAACAGCATGTCGCCCGCATCCAGCACCAGCAATTCGTTGCCGTCCTGATCGAGCTTCGCCAGCATGCCCGCTTTCTTGGCCAGACCGCCAAGCCTGCCGCTCGCTCATCCGCAGGGCTCGATCTCCCCGAGCAGGTTGCTCTGGTAGGCCAGCGTCAGCCGCCGGATTGGGGCGGCCTCTTGGACAAAGGCCTCTTGGACAAAGGCGCGGCCTGCCTTCGCGGGCCATGGCCCGCTACGGCAGGCGCCGAGGGTGACGCCGAGTCCGGCCGCGAGCATGAGGATACGCGCCGTGCTCATGTCTGCACCAGCGCCAGTTCGGCGAGTTGCGCAACAGAGGCCAAAGCCTGCAACGCGACCCCTTCTTCCGGATGGATCTGTTCGAGGTTGCCGACCGGCAGCAGCAGGGCGTCGAACCCCAGGCGCGCGGCCTCGGCAACCCGGGCCGGGGCCGAAGGCACGGCGCGCACCTCGCCTGCCAGGCCGACCTCTCCGAACACGGCCATTCGGGACGGGACCGGCCGGTCGGTCAGGGAGCTGAGCATGGCCACGCAGATGGCCAGGTCGGCGGCCGGTTCGTCCAGGTTGAGCCCGCCAGCCACGTTGAGGAACAGATCGCAGCCCGCCAGTTGCGCGCGCGCGCGGCGCTCCAGGACCGCGGCCAGGAGGGCCGCGCGGTTGGGATCGCAGCCCCAGGTTGTTCGTCGCGGCTGGGCGCAGGCTGTCGGGTTGACCAGGGCCTGGACTTCGACCAGGATCGGCCGGCTGCCGCGCAGCATGGCGAACACAACCGAACCAGAGGCGCCCCGCGGCCGATCGGCCAGGAAGGCGGCCGAGGGGTTGAGCACCTCGGACAGACCGCGGCCGGTCATCTCGAAAACGCCGATCTCGGAGACCGGGCCGTGGCGGTTCTTGTGGGCCCGGACCACCCGCAGCGCCCGGCCGGGATCGGCCTCGAAGTACAGGACGGTGTCCACCAGGTGCTCCAGGGTGCGCGGGCCGGCCAGGGTGCCCTCCTTGGTCACGTGCCCGATCAGGAACAGCGGAAGTCCGCGCCCCCTTGCCTTCTCGGCGAGTCGAGTGGCGGATTCGCGCACCTGGCTGACGCTGCCCGGTGCGGACGACAGGTCGGGACAGCGCATGGCCTGCACCGAGTCGATCACCGCCAGGCACCAGTCGCCTGAATCCATCGCCTCGGCCGCGGCCTGGCAGTCGGTCCCGGAAAGGAGGTGCAGGCCGGAGAGATCCAGGTCCAGCCTCTGGGCCCGCTGCCGCACCTGCCCGATGGATTCCTCGCCGGTCACGTACAGGGCGGGCCGGCCTTCGCGGGCCAGGCCTGCGCAGATCTGCAGCAGCAGGGTGGACTTGCCGATGCCCGGTTCGCCGCCGATCAGGACCGTGGAACCCGGCACGACCCCGCCGCCCAGCACGCGGTCGATCTCCTCGATGCCGGTGGTCTGGCGCGGCTGCTGCTCGACCTCCACCTGGCTCGCCGGGGTTGGTTTTTTCGTCTGGCCGTCCGGGCGGGCTTGCACGTCCTCCTGCAAGGTATTCCATTCGCCGCAGCCCGGGCACAGCCCGAGCCACCTGGGTTCCACCCTTCTACATTCGGTGCAGCGGTACTGGATCTTCGCGCGTGCCAGGGCCCGATCCTCCTGGGCCGAAGTGTAGTAAAGCGTATCTCGGTTGGCAAGCCGTCGGTGTTTTTTACATTCTTTACAGCGGAGCCCGCTGGATTCTATACTGGGGTACGCTCATGGCGACCGTCGAGAAACAAACCGGTATGGCCACCAGGGCCATCGAGGTGGGGGCCGGACCCGGCCTCAGCATGCAGCGCTGCAGCCTGGTCCAGGTGCAGGGCCCCGAACCGGGCCGGGTCCATCCCCTCACCGGCCGGTGCATGGTGGTCGGCAAGAGCTCCGATGCCGACCTGACCGTGGCCGACATGACCGTCAGCCGTCGGCACTTCGAGATCCTCAGCGAAGACGGACGGTACCTGGTCAAGGATCTGGGCAGCACGAACGGCACCGAACTGGACGGCGCCCGGGTGCGCGAGGCCTACCTGCGACCCGGCGCCACCATCAAGGCCGGCGAGGTCGTCTTCCGTTTCCAGACCGAGTACGACGCCGTGCAAATCCAGCCGTCGGATCGCGACAGATTCGGTGCCATGCAGGGCCGCTCGCTGCGCATGCGGGAGATCTTCGCCATGCTGGACAGGGTGGCCGGCACGGACGCCACCTTGTTGTTGCAAGGCCCCACCGGGACGGGAAAGGGGGTGGCCGCCGCGGCCATCCACGAGCACAGCCTGCGCAAGTCCGGCCCGCTGGTGGTGGTCGACTGCGGGGCGGTGGCCCGCAACCTGATCGAGTCGGAGCTGTTCGGCCACGTCAAGGGGGCCTTTACCGGCGCGACCGGCCTGCGCAAGGGCGCCCTGGAGGAGAGCCAGGGGGGCACGCTCTTTCTCGACGAGCTGGACGACCTGCCGCTCGATCTGCAGCCCAAGCTGCTGCGAGCGCTGGAGGATCGGGTCCTCGTCAGGCTGGGCTCCAACAAGCCGATCTCCTTCGACGCCCGGGTGATCGCCGCCAGCAAGAAGGACCTGCGCCGCGAGGTCGCCGCGGGCGCCTTCCGCGAAGACCTCTACTACCGGCTGTCGGTCGTGACCGTGCGGCTGCCGGCCCTGCGCGAACACCCCGAGGACATACCGGCGCTGTTCGACCTCTTCTCGGGCGAGGGAGGGATGCGTTTCGAAGAGCTTGCCGAGGCGGTCCGCGCTCGGTGGCTCAACCACTCCTGGCCGGGCAACGTGCGCGAAGTGCGGAACGCGGTCGAGCGTTCCCTGGCGCTGCAGGGCGACGGGCTGGCGGGCTCGTTCCAGCTCGACTCCGCTCAGCCGGCCGCGCACGGCGCATTGCTGCCCGACTACACCTTGCCCTTCAAAGAAGCCAAGGAACGCCTGGTCGAGGGCTTCGAACGCGAGTACCTCAAGCGCCTGCTCGCCGGCTCCAAAGGCGGGGTAGCTGGCGCCGCCCGCCAGGCCGGCATCGACCGCAAACATCTCTATTCCCTACTCGCCAAGCACGGGCTAAAGTGATCCCTACTGGAGGTACACATGTACAAGCTGATGAATACAATACTGGTCCTGGGTCTGGTGTGCGGTCCGCTTCTGGCGGGGTGCGGGGGCGAGCCCAGGATCGAGGTCGTCCAGAACTTGCGCAACCTGTGCAACTTCACCGTTTCGGGCGTCCTCGACGAGGGTCGTTGCACCAACGACGCGGCCTGCAATCAGATCGAAGATGATTTCTGCTGGCAGCCCGAGCCAGAAGGCGCTGTCGGCTGTACCGGTCATGCCGACTGCGGCGAGGACGAGGTGTGCTACAAGAACTTCTGCTACCTTGCCTGCGAGACGGACGCGGATTGCGAGGGCCTGCACGGCTACCCGGAGTGCTTCGCCAACGGCGATCTGGAGGGCACCAAGGCCTGCCGTTCCCACGGCTACTGCCGTCTATGCGGCCACGACGGGCAGTGCGAGACGGGGGTGTGCGACAACGGCTGGTGCCGCGAGGAGTGCAGCGCGGACGTGGATTGCGACACCGGGCTGCGATGCACCGGCGGGCTGTGCCGGCCGCCGCATTCGACCGAGTTCAGCTTGTGCAACGTGGGCGACCGGAAACTGAAGATCCATGCCGGCGAGACCGCGGTGCGCGGCGAAGCCGACGCGGTCGTGTTCTGCGACTACGAGTGGTCCGACGCCGAAGATCCCATCGTGGTGTCCCCCGGCGATTGCGCGTATCTGCAGGTTCGCTTCCGGCCGCCCGAGGTGGGCGAGTACAGGGCCTGGATCGACGTCTACTCCAACGACGACACATTGAACCCGTTGTCGCTGCTGCTCTGCGGCCAGGCGGTCGCGGCCGAATGCAAGGAGTCCCTCGACGGCGAGTGCTCAAAGTGCATATTCTGCAGTGAGGACGGCTTTGCGGGCTACGCCGACAAGGAACACGTCTGCCAATAGGCCGGGATGATCAGTCCTCAGCCGCTTCCAGGGTGCACTTGAAGCAGGCCGAGGCGAAGTAGCCGTTGGTGAACCTGAAAGACGCTTTGCCTTCCACGGACCGATCTACCGCGTCGCCGCCTTGCTTGATATTCAGCTTCCCGTCGTCGAAGCCGGGCCATTGGTCGTCCGTTCCCGGCCGGTAGAGTGACACCCGGTCGGTGAACTCGGTGCCCTCGATCAGCAAGCCCTCCACTTGCTCGACACCGACCAGGTCGATGACGATGATGGCCGCATACTCGAACCCCTCTTCCAGGGTGCGCTTGTAGAAGATCTTGATAGCGTCGTTGGGCGTAGCATACTTGTGGCAGGTCAGCGCATCGTAGCTGCAGTCGATCAGGTCGCACTGGCTGCCCGAGAGGCCGCAGTCTTCGCCGCAGCCGATCCCGGCCAGGGCGATTGCGGAGATCGCAAGCGTGTTTATTAATCGTTTCATCGACGCCTTCTCCTTGTATTCTCTATTCCTCTTCCCAGACGCCCAGCCGGAACATCAGTGTCCGATGGCTGGTGGAGTCGACCGGGTCGATCCATGAGTAGCCGTAGGCGACGCCCACCTCGCCGTCCGCGGTGATGGCGAGACGGGCGTGCATGCCGTCCGTGGCGTCCCGGTCGGCGGTATCGATCAGGTCCTGGTTCTTCTTCCACTTGTTCTGCCGGGTCAGTTCCCCGGGCCATTCACCCGAGAAGTAGGCCAGGCGCAGGCCGTCGGTGTTGTGGTTGCAGGACAGATCGCCGGGCTCATAGTTGCTGCAGCGGTAGTAGGCCACCATCGGCATGCCGCTGGCCGGGTCGATCGCCATGGACGGGTACAGGCCGGTCGAGCCGTCCGAGTCCACGATGCCCGTCTCCCAGGCGACGCCGTCGGCCGAATGGGCGATCATGAGGTTCTTCTCGTCCGGATCGAAGTAGGCCACCAGGAAGCGCCCGTCCGGGGCGACGGCCAGCGAGATGGACTCGTTCTGCATGGCCCGCGCCGGCCGGGCGATAACGTTCCAGCAGAAGCCCGTTTGCAGGATGCACTCGAGCCCCTCGGGACAATCGTCGCCGGAGGCGCACGCGACCGTGCCGGTAAAGGCGCCGTCGACCTGGCGGTCGAACGAGAGAATACCGTACTTGCCGTTGTAGAAGGCCACCGCCGGCCGGTCGTCCGGGCCGAAGGCCAGGCTGTTGAACAGGCCGGAGCCGCGTCCCAGGTCTATCCACTGGTGGCCCCAGCCGCCGCCGCCGGGCGCGGACCAGGTCCACTCCAGGTCGGAGCAGTCCTGGGCGTCCTTGGTGTAGCCGTTGTGGATGTCGCGGTAGGCGATGCCGACGGTGCCGTCGGGCGCGACCGCCATCGAGGGCCACAGGCCGACCACGTCGCCGAAGTCGCAGATGTCCTGCATCTTGGGGCAGTCGTCGCCGGCGGCCGCCTCGGACGAAGTGGACACGGCGGCCGCCAGGCTCCAGTCTCCCGGCCCGGCCCTTCTGCCCACCATCACGTCGGTGCCGCCGCAGACCTGGCTGCCCCCGGCGCCGCCCAGGAAGACCAGGGTCGGGGTGGCGCCGTCGAACCGCAGGGAGATTCCGGAGAGGATCACCGAGGAGAACGACGTGACGTCCTCGTGGTTCCATTCGCTCCCGTCCCCGTCATACCAGGCGTAGCGCACCCAGTCGAACTCGACCGGCACCTCGTAGTCGCCGTTGATCGGCTCGGTGCAGACCGAAACGCACTCCGTGGCGATGCAGCGCCACTCGGCGCTCTGGGGCGGGTCGTCGCTGCAGTCGCCGACCGACCCGCAGGACTGGGTCTCCTCGCCCAGCTTGTAGTACGCGATCGCGAACCCGCCGTTCGGGGCGGCGGCCAGGTCGAGTTGCAGGCCGGCCTCCTGCTGGTCGACCGCCATCGGCCCGGAGAACTTCAGCACCTGCTTGGACGGTATCTCGTCGCCGCCGTCGGTCCGGTCGTCGTCCCCGCCGTTGGTCCCGCCGTCGTTCTCACCGCCGCTGCCGGAGCAACCGTTCGGCATCGCGGCCAGCAGCAACGCGGCCGCGAGTAGAAGCCACCAGGGCCAGATCATGGGTCGCATAAACCACCTCCGCAGTAGGGCATACGATCCATGATAACCGCTGTTGCGACATGCGGTCAACGTCGCGTTATTGACGGCTTGCCATTAACTGGGATCTGCTGTCATAATAAGGCTTACCAGGGGAGGTGGACCGGATGAGCGGAATCTTTCGAACGCTGATTTGCGCGCCGGTGATTGGCGTCCTGGCCTTCGTCATCGTCCCGGGCTGCACCGACTCGGACGTGGAGGTCAGGGAGACCTTCGAGGTGCCCCAGGTGGACGATCAGTTGCACATTATCGGCGAGGTCTGCACCCAGCCGCCCGAGGACGCCAACTTCCCGGTCAAGATCATGTTCATCATCGACTGCTCGGGCAGCATGCAGCAGACCGACGAGGGAGACCACCGTGTCGAGGCGGTGCGGGCGGTGGTGCGCCGCTACGCCAACAATCCACAGGTGTTCTTCAACATCATAAAGTTCAACGGCCGCGTGCCGGTGCTGACCAACGGCTTTGAGCACCTTCAGGGCGACGAGGACGACGTGTTCGGCTCCCAGGGCCTGCTCGAAGCCGACTCCATGACCGATTACCAGGGCGCCCTGGGCGTGGCCTACCAGGAGTTGCTCGCTGACATGCAGAACACCTCGCTGGCCGAGTTGACCCGCACCAAGTACGTGATCATGTTCTTTTCCGACGGCACGCCCGACCCGGTCTGTTACGGCTGCGTGACCGATCCGCCCAACCACCCGCGCTACTCGACCGAGTGCCACGATGACCTGCACGTGGTCTGCACCCTGATGGACGAGATCATCCTGGACATGGATTACGTCGAGCCGGGCATGTTCCCGATGCTCGAGGGCGGTGCCGACTACAACCACAACTATCAGATCTTCCAGTTGGTCGACGCCGTCATGGATCTCAAGGACGCCTTCCACGCCGGCGAGTTGCGCTTCCATACCGCTTTCCTGTACTGCCGGGACCAGTTCGGCAACCCCACCTCGTCGTTGTGCGGCGCGGCCGAAGAAGCCTACAACCTGGACCCGGACCGCGGCCGGGCCCTGCTGCGCGAGATGGCCAGCCGCGGCAACGGCACCTTCCGGGATTTCACCTCGGGCCAGGACGTCAATTTCCTGAACATCGACTACACCTCCATCAAGCGTACATACGGGGCCAAGAACCTGATGGTCACCAACGTGAACGCCTTTCCGGCATACGACGCCTTCCTGCCGGACTCCGACTTCGATGGCCTGGACGACGACGCCGAGATGCGCAACGGAACCGATCCGCTCAAGAGAGACAGCGACGACGACGGTTACCAGGACTTCATCGAGGAGCAGCTGCGTTCGGCGGGGTTCGACCCCATGGACCCGCTCAAGCCCGATGCTGTCTGCGATGCGAATGACGCCGACGGGGACGGCCTGGCGGCCTGCGAGGAGGCGCTCTACGGAACCGACGACAAGATGGTGGACAGCGATTTCGACGGCTTCCCCGATGTGTACGAAATCCTTCTGGGCACCGACCCGCTGCGCGACGACATGAGCGAGGACCTGGACTCGGACGGCCGGCGCAACGCGGACGAGTTGCTCTTCCACTCCCACCCCGGGCGCTCCGATCCCCAGTTGTTCCGCGAGCACCGCTACTGGTACGAGATGCGCCAGAGCTCGGATGCCACCGAGGAGCGCCAGTGCTACACCTTCGACATCCGCTACGTCACCCTGGTGACCACACGGGACCGCAACGGCCAGGGCACCCGCGGGTTCAACGACATCCTGATCTGGTTCGACCAGGCCTCCAACGACGATCCATACGACCCGGGCCAGTTCCGGGTGGCCTGCGTGCGGGCCCAGTACATCGCCCCGGACTACAAGATCCCGTTTTCGGGCGAGATCACCTTGACCGACGACGATTTCGTTAACCCTACCCAGCTGGATCAGGGCTTCGCCGACTCGACCTGTGTCGAGGCCGGCGAGTGATGGGCTCGATATGAGGTCTGGGGTGAACCGCCGTCGAATAGTTCCAGCCTTGTGCGCATGCCTGATGGCCCTGGGCGGAATGATTACGGTTCCGGGCTGCACGGACACGGACGTGTTCCAGGCGCCAGGCACCGGCAAGGGACAGCAGGACGACAAGCTGAGCGTCTCGGGCGGATTCTGCACCGAGCACCCCGACGAGATGGTCTTCCCGGTCAAGATCATGTTCATCATCGACTGTTCCCAGTCCATGAACGTGACCGATCCGCCGCCCTCTCCCGACGAGTATCCCGGCCGGGTCAGTGCGGTCTGGGAGGTGATCCAGAAGTTCCGCTACGACCCGGGGGTGGAGTTCGCCATTGTGCGCTTCGAGGCGGCCGCCAACGTGGCCACCCAGCGCGACACCGACGGTGACGGAGTGGCCGACATGTTCGGCTTCGTCAACGACCTGCCGACGTTGTTGCGGGCGCTGAACTCGCTCGCGGCCGCCGGCGGCAACACCTCCTACCAGGCGGCGCTCGGCCTGGCCGAGGCGACCCTGGCCATGGACATGTCCAACGACAACGTGGACGAACGTGCCCGGACCAGGTACGTGATAATCTTCCTGTCCGACGGCCTGCCCTATCCGGTGGACTACGACGACGAGGTCAACACGCCCTACAGCATCCGCAGGGCCGTGCGCGAGATGATGAACCTGGCCAAGAGGTTCGATGTGTCCGGGATGACCTTCCACACCGCCTTCCTGGCGGTGAACACGCCCCAGTGGGTCCAGCAGGAGGCCGAGGCCCTGCTCTCCGGGATGGCCGACGACGGCGACGGAACCTTCCGCAACTTCGAAAACGGCGAGGAGATCAACTTCCTCGACATCGACTACACCTCGATCAAGCGCATGTACTCCATGAAGGACGGCGCCTTCCTGGTGTTCAACACAAACGCCCATCCGGCCTGGACCAGCGGCGAGTCGATCGACACCGACGGCGACGGCCTGGTGGATCTCCTGGAGGAGGAGATCGGCACGCACGTGGGCGTGATCGACACCGACGGCGACGGATTCAGCGATCTGCTCGAATATAACTTGCGCAGCAGCGGATTCGATCCGCTGGACCCGGACGACGCCGACTGCTCGCTGTGGCTGGACCGGCTCGACGGCGACGGCGACGGGCTGCTCAACTGCGAGGAGCGATTCATCGGCACCTCTCCGGACCTGTTCGACACCGACGCCGACGGCATGCCCGATCCGGTCGAGGTGCTGTGTGGCACCAACCCGGTCTGGGCCGACGCCGACGGGGACCTGGACTTCGACGGGTCGCTCAACTCGAACGAGGTGGCCTGGCACACCAACCCGACCGTGAACGACGCCGAGCTCTTTTCCAAGCTCGCCTACCGTTACGGCTTCGGCCGGTTGCCTGGCATCTTCGAGAGCCGGATGTGCTACGAGTTCGAGGTGGACAACATCACCCTGGTGGGCACCCGCGCGCGCAGCCAGGGCGCGCTCGCCGGTTTCAACGACGTGATGGTCTACGCCGGCCAGGTTCCCTACGACGACCCGGACGACCACGGGACCTTCCGGGTGGCCTGCGTCCGGGTCCGCTACATCCCGCGCGACTCGGAACCCGACCTCAAGTACCCGCCCAGCGGCAGGGTCGAGTTCGAGCAGAAGGACTTCAAGCGCCCGGTCGCCACCCCCTGCGGCTCGGACGAGGAGTGCCCGCACCACGTGTGCGATCCGCGCGACCACCTGTGCCTGGCCCCGCTGGGCGACCGCTGCGACGAGGACGTTCCCTGTCCCAACTTCGCCTGCGTGCAGGACGTCAACACCGGCGAGTACAGCTGCGCCTACCCGGTCGCCGTCGCCTGCCTGGTACCCGAGGACTGTCCAGCGTATCCGAGCGATCCCGACCACCGGCGCGAATGCGTCCCCCAGTACCCCACCTGCTTGGATCCCAGCTCCTGCCCCGACGACCAGGACGGCAACCCGGACAACGATCCGGTCTGCCTGGCCGGGTTGTGCCGGGTCGCCTGCGAGGACGCCGGCGACTGCAACCCCGGCGAGACCTGCGAGGAGGACAGTGACGGACGTCACTGCGTCGACCACCACGGCGGGATCTGCGCCCGGGTGACGTGCTCCACCGAGGCGGACTGCCCGCTGCAGGCCTGCGACCCCGAGGTGGGCCGCTGCCGGACGCAGCCGTGCCTGGATTCGCGCGAATGCCCCCACCAGCGCTGCGAACCCGTGCTGGGCTTCTGCATGGGCGCCACCTGCGAGTCGGACGACGACTGCCGCGGCGAGCGCGGCTTCACCTGCAACCCGGTCGTGGGCGGCGCCTGCGACCGCGATATCGACTGCCCGTTCGAGTTTTGCAACCTCGAGGTGTTCCGGTGCGCGCTTGACGATGGGCCGTGCGCCGCCACCCCGGATTGTGCGGTCAACACTTGCGGCGGCAACGGCAGATGCACCGTATCGGCCAATGACTGCGTCGATGACCTGGACTGCGTGCCCAACACCTGCCAGTCGTACTACGTGTGCGCCAACGACCCGGACAGGGGTTGCACCATGTCTCTGGACTGCCCCCGGACGTTCTGCCACGCGGATGAATACTGCCTGAACGACCCGGCCACCGCCTGCGATCCTGCCACCGAGAACGTGGACGACAACTGCCGGGTGGGCATGTGCTCGCGCGAAGAAGGCCTGGGCCATTGCGACACCGTGAACCGTGAGGCCTGCGCCTCCGAGGCCGACTGTCCCAACTACCACTGTAACCCCTCGGTGGGGTCGTGCTACTACCCGACCGAGGTGGTCTGCCAGGACGCCGCCGCCTGCCCCGACGGGCTGGATTGCGTGATCCCCGTGGGCGACCAGTGGGGGGTATGCAAGCAGTCCTGCAACAACGACTCCGACTGCCCGCAAGCCCGCTGCCAGGGCAGTTGCCACCCGCAGGATCCGGCCCACCGGCTGCGCTGCACCGACTGGTTCGACCCCGACCGGGATTGCCTGGTGTTCGGCGACTAGGGAGAAGAAATGAGGAGCGGTGTTCTTCGACAAGTGCGTGTCTGCCTGGCCGTGACGGCCCTGGCCGGTTTTTTGTATTCAGGCTGCTCGAACGCCGGCGACACGAACGACGGCGGGACCGCCGACGCGGACGGCGGCCTGGACCAGTGCGCGGTGGACGACTCCCGGATGCGCCCGGCCACCGAGCCTGATTGGGAGCTGCCCCCTGACGGCGGGTCGGCCATGGGCTTCATCTGCCCCAAGGGCGACGTGGATCACTACTGGTTCACCATCGCAAGCCCGAACACCATCCTGAGCGTCGACCTGTCCAACAACGTGATCCGGTCGGATGTCGACCTGTGCTACAAGATATTGCCCGAGAACGAGAACGACCCGGCGATCGATCTGGTATGCGACTACGATGGCACGGACGGGATGACCGATCTGCGGTACAGCCACTGCCTGGCCGATGCCGGCACTTACTTCATCGAGGTGTACGACGCGGCCGACAACGACGAAGACCCCCGCAACGCATACGTGGTCGGCTTGAGCCAGGTGGTCGACCCGGACGGCAACGAGCCCAACAACGACAAGGACCATGCAACGCATCTCGCCGCCTCGACTGAAGGGTACATCTCTTTCCGGGGCGATATGGACTGGTTCCGGGTCGAGGTGGGCAGCGCGGGGCAGATCATGACCATCGACCTGACCACCGCCGAGGCCGGACCGGTGGACCTGCGCTACACGCTGTACCTCGCTGACGGAGAGACCCCGGTCAACACCGGCGTGAACGGCAACGGCATGAGCGGGCCGACAGCGCTCAGCGACGTGCTGGCCGTGCCGGAGCCGGGGACCTACTTCCTGGTGGTCATCGACGAGGGTCACGACGAATCCGACCTGGAGGTGGGCTACAGCCTGCAGGTCGGTCTGCAGCAGAACCCGGATGATCGCGACCGGAACGACCCGAACGATATGCCCATGGACGCGACGCAGATCACGAGCGGCGTGCCCGTGACCGGCGCATACCTGGCGACGAGGGCGGACCAGGACTGGTACCGCATCGAGGCGGCCGGCGTGACCGACTCGGACCCGGCGCTTCTGGAGATCGACCTGGTCTTCGACGGCTCCACCGCGGTGGATGCGGCCGTGGACCTGATAGTCGGCGATCCCAACACGCCCTGCAGCCAGGGCGACGCCTGCGACGTGCTGAACTGGTCGTGCGGTGGCGGGAGCTGCACGTCCGCCGCGTGCCGCAACGCACAATGCCCCTCCCACGAGTGCCTCGAGCACGAGAACCTCTGCAGCGGGGCGGGCTTCTGCCTGCCCGAGGGCGGCTGCGGCATCCGGCACCTGATCATGCACGGGGCGGGATGGAGCACGGTCGGCACCCCAAGCCACCTGCACACCGTGGCGCCCATGTACGGATCGGTCTACTACATCCTGGTGCGCGACTTCGGGGGCGACGACCTGGACCTCGACACCTCCTACGACCTGACCGTCACCGTGCGCCCCGAGCCCGACCTCAACGAGCGGCCGCCCAACGGCGTCTACCTGCCGTACGCCACCGACGAGCAGGACGAGGCCTCCCGTCGCTGGAACCTGCCCCTGGCCACGCCGGTGCCCTGCTCCGAGCAGGGCCCGCCCGGCGAGGAGTACATCGAGTGCGGCCCGATCACGGGCTTCCTGTCCTTCCGGGGAGACCAGGACTGGTTCCGCCTGGACGCCATCCCGACCGAGGACGAACAGACGCCCGAGGACTTGAGCACCAAGGTGGACTACGACCTGCAGTTCGACTGGAGCTTTATGGGATCTCCTGAGCTGTTCATCAACTACACCGTGTTCCTGGGCTCTGCTGCGGACCGCGACATGCGGACGGGCTGGAACCACCGGGGGCCCGGCTCGGGCGTCTTCGGCGAGACCGAGTGCTCTTACCTGTGCGGCGAGTACCATGGCGGGCGGCCGGTCTACATGCGCGTCCAGCACAGCGACCGGAAGGAGTGGGACTACGACGAGCCGTACAACGTGGACTGGATCAGGGCCTTTCGGCTCTGCCCGCTGAACTGCGAGTACTGCGATCCCGCGGCGACCGATTGGGCCTGTCCCACCCCGGACAACCCCTGCCCGCTCGGCGACTGCCAGTGAGACGCGGGCGAGGAGGGCGAGGCATGAGGCGTCTGGGCTGTCTGGTGCTGGTTCTCGGTTTGGGGATCCCGTCCTGCACCGAGACCAACATCTACGTCGGTTCGATGGAGCCCAACATCCCCAACAAGGTCACCGTGTCGGGGACGGTCTGCACCGACGACCCGGCCCAGCGGCGGTTCCCGCTGCGGGTCATGTTCATCGTCGACACCTCGGGCTCCATGTCGGCCAACGACCCGGACCTGCACCGCATGCTTGCGGTCCAGAACATCGTCAACCGCTACTCGGCCTCGGACAACTACGCCTTCGCCGTCATCAAGTACGCCGGCGAGGCCAGGCAGTTGACCGCGGAAGGCTACACCGACCGGGTGGACCTGCTGGTCGAGGCGATCGCCGGCCTGGGACTCATCGACCCGTGCGAGGACGGCTGGTGCCGCAACTGGCCGGCGGCCATGTCGCTGGCCTCGGCGGTGTTCACCGGCGACGTGTTGACAACCAACCCGGGCGAGCTGTCGCGCACCCGCTACGTGTTCGTCTTCGTGGCCAACGGCCCGCCGGACCCCGGCACGCCCGACGAGAAGCAGCGCCTGGTTGCCGCCGTCGAGGAGCTCTACGACTTCGGGGCGGCCAACGGGGTGGCCGAGGTGGCCTTCCACACGGTGCAGCTCGACGACACGCCGGGCACCTGCATGGGAACCCCCGAGATGCGCTACTGCAACTCCGACATCCCCTGTCCCCCCGACTGCGCCGGCGACGAGGTCTGCAATCAGCCGGAGCGGCTGTGTTCCGAGGACCACTCCGTCCAGTGCGAGACTTCAGACGACTGTGCGGACCGCTGCGAGTTCATCAGGGTATGCTCCAACGACGCAGGCAGAATCTGCGCAAGCCACCAGCAGTGCTGCCCGACTTACGAGTGCGACGACCCTCGATCGGCCGTCAACGACCGGGCGGCCGAGTTGCTGAAGGCCATGTCGGCAGCCGGCCGGGGCGAGTACCTGCGCTTCTCGATCGGACCGCGGCTGAACTTCTTGGGCCTGGACTTCGACACCACCCAGAACGTGTTCGTCAAGAAGGCATTCC
>SDBT01000135.1_pt1 | contig 96524 bp, 170 predicted proteins | sample 2277101 | NCBI WGS metagenome assembly SDBT01 (sample SAMN10404973, study PRJNA504765) | marine sediment metagenome | isolation source: marine sediment core GS10_PC15, 103 cmbsf | place: Arctic Ocean: Southern Knipovich Ridge | collected 2010
ACAGGTTGGCTCCGGACAGGTTGGCTCCGGACAGGTTGGCTCTGTACAGGTTGGCTCCGGACAGGTTGGCTCCGGACAGGTTGGCTCTGTACAGGTTGGCTCCGGACAGGTTGGCTCTGTACAGGTTGGCTCCGGACAGGTTGGCTCTGTACAGGTTGGCTCCGGACAGGTTGGCTCCGGACAGGTTGGCTCCGGACAGGTTGGCTCCGGACAGGTTGGCTCTGTACAGGTTGGCTCCACTTTTTGCTTCTTTTATCAGAACTTCCCTGATTGTTTTTGCATCGTTTTCATACAGCACTTTTCCATTTCGATCTGTGATTTTCATTTGTCGATCTCCTAAAAATTGATTCCCGTCGATTGAAAAACCCCAACGGGTTGGGTCATTTTTACTAGTCCTTCAGTGCATCGGCAAGGGCATCTGCAAAGTCCACAAATTGGATCTTTTGATAATCGGTTTCATTCTCCTTTTGATCCGAAGCCATAACATAGTCGACCAGATTATCCCGAAAGTCCGAAATCCAACCGGTGGCGGTCGGTTCCGTGAAATTCACCGAGGCCACATCCTTCAGCATCCTGGCGACTTCCACCGGGGTCAACACTGTTTTGGACATTGGTTTTCTCCTAAGCTGTGCCCCCGTCACGGGGGTGGGGGTTAGTGTGTCCTTAACCATCGTCGGATTGCCGCAATCTCTCGTTTTGTATAGTGTTCCGTCCCGTCTTGCCCCTCGTCAATTAAGTCGAGTTGAGTCTGGGTTACATCTACTAACTCACTGTCGGTTTTTGCATCGTCTCCCGGTCCGCCAACCAGGCAAGCGGGGTAGTCGAGATCAGCTGTTGATAATTTCACGTTTTCTCCCTCGTGATTTGATTGGTTGTTAGATTTCAGAATCACTCTTCTTCATCTGTCACACATTTTGCAATGTGGATTTTTGGTTTATAGGACACAAGCCGTTGTTTGACGTCGTCTGCTGCTGATTTTGCAAAGTCCTGTGGATCGTAAAACAGCCCTAGGACCATTTCAGAATCGACCGAAAAACAACCGTGATTATATGCCGCATCGTTCTTCTCCTTTTACAGATTGGTGTTGATGTGCCAACCAACGAACACGCCCTGACGGTTGACATCCGGCACTAAGATTCCCTCACGCTCCAGCAAAGCAGACAGACGGGCAATCCGGATCAAGGTGCGTTCCCGATTGGTCATCTTTGTATTGAAGACTACCGTGTTACCGAGAGCACCTTCATCTTGACCGTCGAATGTTCTCTTCTCACGGAGCACATCCAGTAAGTCAGCTGCCTTGTTTTTCAGCAACTTTTGTCGATGATCCATTTCAATTCTCCTTTTTCTTCTTCGTTGATTTTGTGACTGGAAAAAGTCAGACTGAAACGAACAATTCCTTGACATCCTTCCTCACGTTCTGGGCTGGGGTGTCGAAGTACCCGGCTGGAAGTTCTAGATGGCTCAGGGCTTGAGCGTAAGCGTGCCCATCGTCGTCTCTGAAGGCCGTTCCGTCTGGGACCGGGTAGAACCAGCCGTTGCCACCGGTTCGCAGCACGGGGCCTCCTGGGCCGTCCAGTTGGTATCCCAGGCCGATGTTGCCCTCTGGGGTCCGATACGATCCCATGACTCCGTCCCGTCTGACGATACTTCCTCTGATCGGTTTCATCGTTCTTATTCTCCTGTGAAAGAATCGGACTCCCTTCCTTGGGAGCCCTTGTAAAGTGTTGGTATGATCAGACAGCGATTCCGGCCACGTTGCAGGCCGCTTTGAAAGCCCTCTCCTTCAAGTCCTGGCCGACTCCGGAAAGACAGGTGTTGAATCGGGCCTCTGCTTTTGCGAGCACTCCACGACCCTTCCTGGGCATGTGGTCAACCACTTCGGCGACAGCCTGAAATGCGGACCAAGCCGACTCGGGGGCCGTGTCTTGTCTCTCGTTTCGGAAGGCATCCTCAATATTCAGTCGAGTGTCGTCCACCTTCCTGGCTCGACGAGCAGTGTAATCGGGGTCGAGCGGGTCCAGTTCGGGGCAGAGCAGGTTAAGATAAATCTTCCACTCTTCCTTCGTCAATCGCTGTTGAGCGAGTTGGGTTCCGATCTCGGCATACTGGGCGAACTGGTCATTGGCCAAAGCCAGGATCGACCGGGCCTGAGTCAGCTTCTCTTTTATATTGCCGGAATGGCGAATGGACAGGCCCCGCGTCCGTCCCTCTTGCAAGGCCATCGCGTAGGTGTTGGCACAGACGACCCGAACCGAGGTGGGACCGAACTGGATGGCCTCGGTGCCGTCGTGGCCGAGACTGAGCAAGATATAGTCGATGAGTTGATCTCCCTCGACTACTTCCCTGACTCCTGGCATCTTGGCCAGCAGCACAACCTTCTTTCCACGCCGGATTGAGAAAGCCGATTCATAAAGCATCTCGTGGTTCTCAACCAACTCATCCAGGAACTGGAAAGCCTCGGTGTTCTGAACGATCTTGTAGTGATCGGACACCATGCCGAGAACGGCTTTCGTGTCGGATCGGCAGTTGAGTTTGAAACCGTCTATTTGGCTGTAATCAGAAAGGGTTCTGTTAACGAAGGGTATTTCTGATGTCAGTTGAAACACATCCTTCTGGATTACGTCCCAATCCAGGCCGGCTCCCTGCAACGCCTCCAAACTGGTCATGGGCTTGTCGTACACTTTTCCCAGTCCGTGCCATGCCGGAGTCATGCTGAAAGCGGCCTCGGCGAACCCGTCTTCTCTGATCGTGATTTCGTGTGCCATCGTTCGTTCTCCTTGAAAAAGAAAGTGTGAACTCGAAACGGTCCACTCCGTCGAGCCCTGGATTGGACAGGGCTCTCAGGGCTGAACCAAAATCCAACTAACGATACAGCGTTACAAAATCTCCGAACTCCCGCTCGAACACTTCCAATAGGTGCTCGTAATCACCGGCCATCATATCTTCGATGATCGGTTTCGAGTCGCGGTCGAGTTGCTTGCAAAAGTTTTTGGCATGGCCCATCAATGCGAAGGCATTGCCGTCTGGACCAGTAAGGTCGATCTCAATTTCCCGTTCGGCCATCTCTTCCTTCGATTTAATCGTCATCGTTCAGTTCTCCCTTGAAAAATTCAGGCTCTCAGTCGGCCTGTTCCCTCGGGCTCCGTGGAGCCGTCGGGGGCTGGTCGGCTCAGTCTATCTCATTCAAAAAGACCAACACATCAATAGCACCTGGTACCATAGCCAGCGTTCCACTTTCAATTACATCTACCCAAGATAGATTAACCCGAGGTGCAAAAGTCCGAACAAAAAGATATCCATCCGCTTCCATCGCCCAGACAGCTACATTCAATTTGTCCCAGCCAAACACTTCACCTTCCGGCCATAATCGTACATCAATTGTGTTTCTTGCTCGCAAAGGTTTGTGTTCCCAATTTATGCCGGGTTTGTTAAAGCCTTTCGGTAAGCCCAAGGCAATAGTATTCCCGAGGCTGATCATTGTACCCAACACATGTCCCATGCATCGCCGATCATCTTCAGAGTATTTGTACTCACTACAACTCGTATTATCGCCGCATACACAGCCAGGGCACTGGAATTGTTCAATCATTTTTACCGGTGGTGTTTTCATCGTTCGTTCTCCCTTTTCCAAAAGTCCAGGCTCTAATTGTCGGCCTGCTCCCTCCCGTCTCGCGGTGAGGCGGTCGGGGCCAGGTCGGCTAGTCGCTCAGTAACCGCAGGCGGCCAGCATTCCGTTGGCCAAGTGGCGGAGGTAATGGAAGACGTCGCCGTTGCAGTAGTCGATTTTCACCAGCGTAGTGCGAATCACTCTGTGTTGCTCGGGGCAGTCCATGATGAAGTCGATCAGCATTTCGTAGGTCAGGCCGATATGGCCGTCGATGTCCAGGTCGTCGTCAATGGCTCGTCCCTTTTCGGTGATTAGGTTTTGCAGGTAGGTTCTCATCGTTTCGTCCTCGTTTGGGTTGTTGTTTGTGTTCTTCATTTCCTTTAACCTCTATCTACTAATATAGGGATTTTCCTATCAATGTCTATATCAAAAAGCCCCAAAAGCAGAAATACTTTGGGGCTACTAACCTCTTGCAGAATAAAGACTTGGGGAAATTGTGGGCAAGGGAGCTCTCATTTTACCGAAGATTTTCACTCGATTTCATCCACTAGATCGTTGATTTTGAGCCCCAAAACAAGGGACAGTTTTTGGAGGGTCGATAACTTCGGGTCTGATTCACCAGATTCCAAGAGAGATATGTCGGGCTGATGCATTCCCATACGAGAAGCAAGCTCATCCTGCGTCCATTCCAGTTGCAACCGCCGAGACTTGATTCGTCTTGCAAGTTTTTGCTGCTGTCTCATGTTCTCACCTTCGGTTTTCTGCCATGGCCCGCCTCTGAATGTCTAAGCCGATAAAGTCCAGGAAGATCAACTGCAACGATGTCACCATACTTGCGAACGAAGTCCCGGTACTTTCGATCGCACCAACAAGCGAGGAATTTCTTCGACTTGATTGGTTGCACCCACTTCGTTCCCTTCAAGTATCCATGCTGCCTTGCAAAATCACCTCTCACGATTTGAACTCCACCGATGGCTCGACCGTATTTCTTCGACGAGAAATCCTCTGGGTTGATCACGATGATTTTTGGATCACCCCCAACAGCTTCCAGTGCCTTGTCACCCAACTCGTGGTTCTTGTGAATCATTATTCGTTGAGGCCAGATCATCTCAGCACCCTCCGGCCATTCCAGTTCCATCAAACGGCCGAGTATGTTTTCTTCAAAAGTCTGGTCGACATCACTGAACCAAACGATATCCGCATCGGTCGACAACGCCGCCAGATTGCGACCTATTGCACGTCTTCCCAATGTCTGAATCTCCAAGGGAATCAGTTTGATTTTGAAATGTTTTGGAAGCGAGGCAAAATAGGCTAACACCTTGCTCGTGTTCTCATCACGATGGCTCATGCAGATCGTCAAGGTGGCGTGCTGCGCAATCGGTGCCGGTATCTTCAGCAACGAACTGATTTGGTAGCAGAGAGCATCGGCATAGTGTAAGTGCTTCACGGCCCAACAATGAGAAACCACTTCAATTTTTTTATGCATATTCGTACTTCTCCATGATCGACGATTCTTTTTCACCAACCTCATCCCTCAATCTAAGATTCCAAGGGGGCAACTCCACCGACACGTTTTGGGGTGGGCATTGTTTTGCGATCTTTCGATACTCTTCATCGACACCAACCGATTCCAGCAACTCAAGGAAAGCCCACGGCTGATCCTCGATTCGCATCACCGTGTCGGCTTGGTACGAATCGAACATTCCCGTGACCGACAACTCTGGGTCGTCCAAGTATGCTTCTATCCACTCATCGAAAGAATCACGGGGCAGGGAATTGAATCTGCCTAGCAACTTGGAATCCGGCTCCTTCTTCACGATCGAAGTATAGCACGATTGGAGCCAGTCTCTTGGATCACGCACCAATGAAACTCGCAAGACACCATCCTCAGTTCCATTGAACACCGCGTGGGCGTGCTTCCTGAAACCAGGACCTAGACCGGCCAGTTGTGCGGCCTTTACGAGCCAACCGGTTCCTGTTCTTGGTGGGCACGCAAAGCAAAATCCTTCATATCGTATCATCTGTTCTTCTTTCTCTGTCCGGCTTCCCATTTGTATTTGGTTAACTTATCATTCATCCTCTTCGCCATCCAGACCGCCTCGGCACACAGATCATCCTCACCCGTCTTTTTGTGCAAGTCTTTCAGTACATTGCAGATGGTACGCCTATGAATGTTGTAGGAGAATCCCAGCATCTTCATGGCCCACGCCTTGGCTTTGGCAGTAAAGGGTCGACCCATGTGTTCGTTGTGAATCATTCCAGTCCTGCTCTCCTTACCCGCTCTTCCAGTCGTATGAACCAATTTCGATTCTGACCATACCAATGTCTGTTCAAGCCCTTTTGAAACGTCTTCGTCGGAAATTTAATCTCCCCAGCGTCGGCGGCATCCCAAATTTCTTCCCTCTTCCTCTTGCTCAGACTGTGGATACAATGACAGCAGATTTCAGGTTGACCCAAACTGACCGGCATTGGATGGTACGGATCGATTCCCAAAATCCTCCCGATTGGTCCGGCATAGGGACAGCTTGTGAATCCATGGCAGTCAAATCCACGTCCACAGACCTTCGCCACCTTGCATTCGTCCACGATACCATGCTCAGGATCGATACCAAGGTCGGCCAGAGAGATCATCACTGGTCGATGTCGTTTGTCGTTGGGAGGTGAGCATCGGTACTTGACTCCCATTCCTTTCGTTCTTACTAAGACCCCGTTCGTGGCAACGGTAGTTGTCACACATCCCATGTTGCTCCACCACTCGATTACATTTGCCGTCAATTCAACAAAATCAGGATGCGTCAACGGCTCGCCACCACCGATACGAGACATCGAGCACTGGACCCCAGCCTTGACCATCATTCGGTAGCCGAGTTCCAACTCAGCCATGGTCATCTCTGTGTCCTTCCACGGGAGTACGTCGAGAAAACGGTCGCAGTATTTGCAAGCGAGGTTGCAATCATAGGTGAAAACGATTTGGAATCGCATCTTTTTCATTTTACCATCTTTCGATAACAGTCATCACAAACTATGTCACAAGATTCAATCGGAACATCTCCGAAGGTTTGTTTTAGTTCTGCTTTGGCCTTTTCATCAGACCATTCTTCATCATCTTGGAGATCGAAAACTTCCTTGCATACTGCACATTGATACTGTTCTTGCTTGATCATTTTACCACCTCGTATCCAACCATGTATTTGTGTCTAAAAACTTCTTTCACTCCGTCTCCAATCTCCTTCAGCCAAAAATCCAACCCTTGCTTGACGTGACGGGGTTTGGTGTTGTCATTTTCCACGTCGTCAAAAATTACCCACGACCCATCTTTCATCAACGGATAAACGATTCTGGCGTCATCCCATACAGCAAGTTCGTTGTGACCGCCATCTATCATGCACAAATCTACCGAGTTGGGTTTGATTCCTGCGAAGCCCCTTTTGCTTCCCATCCGTCGGAGCACTTCTGCTGAATTGCCTTGCTGTAACTGACATTTATCTACCCATGGATAAATGTTATGAAAAGCTCTGTATAAAACAGCATGCATTTCCTTTGCATCCAGCTTCCTGGTCATCAGCCAAGGGTCAACCCCGACTGCTCGACTGTCAGAATGTCTCAACACCCTTTGCAACATCCAGACCATGCTCATCCCTTCAAAAACCCCAATTTCGAGATAGGTCGTTGGCTTGTTTGTAAATTGGGGATGAACAAATTTACGAAACGTCGCAAGATTTCTGTTGCGGAACCAGTTACGTGTGAACTGAAAATCATATTGAGTCTTGTCAATGTCCATTTTTCTGGTCATGTTTGTTTTCCTTTCTCAATCGGCCAAGCCGAGTATGTGCTTGTTCTTTTCATCGTACCAACCAATGAACCACCAGACTCACAGATTGTTTATGCCACGGCCTGATACGTATGGATTCGTTTTGTTGGGTTTTCCATTACGGCGAGCCAGTCGGCCTTCCTTGTATTCATCCGTCTGTTCCGGTTCAATCAATGATTTTGGTTTCTTCTCAGCCATTCTTGTTTTCTCTAATTGAATCCTCTGATAAATTCATCTATTTTGACTCCATTGGAAATCCATCCGGGTACCGTCATAAGCCCCCCTCCCAATCCAATACCAATATGATCTGCCAACTCTTCATGATTTTTGAGGTCACTTATCATACTTGCAAATGCCTGCTGTGGATCATCAGGCAAATAGGCAAGTGCCCGATCCTTGCTCCACTTCAAATGCTCTACTCTATTCATTGTTCTTCTCCTATTGGTCAAAAACAAATCCAAAACGTTCAATTTCCTCGGCCCAATACTTACTGACATATCGTCGAGTCACATCCGTATACGACCTTCTCCAGTCATCATTTCCGCGAACGAATCGACGATGCATGAGTTTTCTGTTTCCCTGCCAACCAATTATATCCAGGAGCCTGTTCCAATCCTCTTCCAGCGATTCAAACCTGCCAATGAAGTTGGGCTTCACACCAAAGTAGTTCGACTGAAATCGGGCGGGACCAGGCCATTCATAACCGGTTGATTCTGCGCACCTGTGAAGGAACGTCTCAAAATCGACGAGGAATAAATTTCCCTTGCTGCGGCTTTTCGACTTGCGGTAGAAATCGTACAAGCTTCTCAATCGATCCCACGAATTACGAACGAACAAAAACGTGAATCTGCTTTCCAACCATTCGGCAGTGAACACCTTTTTCTTCAACAACGACTTCAATCTTCGTTGGTCAAGATGTCCCGCACTGGTCCAGGCAGAATCTAGATTGAAGAATGCTTCCACTTTCCACGTTTTTATTCTGTGTCCTCGCCACGATGTAAAACATTGATGATCAGGAAATTCATTCAATGCCCAAACATGCATCGATGTTCCCGCCGTCCTCGGGATGTGGATTTGCAACACCTTTTTCATGCTCAATCCCAAAGCTTTCTCCAACCCTCTCTCATATCCACATCGAAGAATTGATCCCAACTGATTACAATTTCAAGAACACTCTCAAACACTTCTGGTGTCTTGCATTTTACAACCGTCAACACTTCAGCAAAATCTGCCAAGGCAGCTCCAACACCTTCCAACTTGGACATAAATCCGTATAGTTTGAAGTCTCTTCCGTGCCGCTTTCCATCCAATTTCAAAAACAAATGAGCATCTTCACATGATTCATTTGTCTCATCTTGTTCTTTTTCGACAACACGGAATCTTTCTGGACATATTTGCTGTAACTTATCGCATACATCCAAAATAATTTCAAAGCAATCACCATGTTTACAAAGTGTCATATATACTTCTCCTTTCTCCTTTTTGAATGATCTTAAATACGTTAGGAGGGGAAATAAGCATTAGATTTCGACCATTATCCCAACAGACATCAAATTGTTCCCAAAAATCTCCTCCACTCCCATGACAATTTATGTTAACTATCATTCCCTCTTCACCAATCATAACAGGGTTAGGATCGTTATCTATCGAGATCAATCTAATTCGATCACCTTGCGTTGGCACTCTTGTCATAGTCGTTTCTCCTTTATGATCTTCGTGAGATACTTATTCTCGACACTACCAATCCATTCAGCCATGCCACCGACGTTCTTTTCCAAACATTCTGTATATATCGGCCACCATCTTCTCACTGCCTTCGGTGACTTGTTCCATCGAGTATTGCAATGGCCGTGATAATGGCTGACAACAATATCCTTGTCATCCAGCATCTTGGACTGATATTTCGGGCTGCAATTGTACCGACCCCTGCCTGTGAACACTGACAGTCCGTTGCCGAGATACTTCCAAACCAACCAATGCAAGACGGTTTCGTCCGGTATGAAAATGCTCATCACCTGCTTCGTTCTGAATTCCCAATCATTCAGCACTTTGGAACCGGGACGACAAGCAAATACACCTCCGTTCGGACTCGGCAGGTTCGATTCCATATACTTTTCTATTTCTTCCGTTGGAATCACCTCGGGAAACGGAAGAAGCCGTTTCACCCGGCCTTGGATCGTTCGTCGTCTGGCCGTCCAATCGCTGAACTGCGTTGCTATGAATCCAGTTGATTCGGCCTCCGTGAAGAACCGATCGATCGGAGCGTGAATCGTGGTGTCCGCGTCGAGGTACAGAACTGAATCGGCCTCGGCACTTTGCACCACCCGCAATTTGTCCAAAAACTGCCATTTCTTCCGTCGACCTTCCGTTCCCGGATCGCGCATCACTGGCTGAAAATCAAGGCTAGAATCACGTGACATTCGAAGCACCAAATCATATGACTCTTCCCAGGCATGAACCTCGACCTCACCTTGCCAGTGCTGTCTGAGCGTGTGCAAACTGGTGGTGAGGTACGGCAGATACGAGGGCCCACTAATCAGGTAACAAATTTTTCGTTTCATTCAATCACCATCCCAAATTCCATCGGGCCGTGCCTTAGCAAAAGCAATCAAACCACATAATGCTTGCTTGGCATTGCCTTCCGTAGGTTCCCAATAATCATCCGTCACATCATCACCAAGAGCATCGATTGCCTTTTGCAAAACAGCAATGCTATCAAATCCAGTCATGCCGTAGATTTTTCGGATGCCCTCTTCGGCGTCAATTAAGTGATAGAAATGTTTACTGTAATTGTGCGTAATGTTCAGCCACGCCTCAGTTGTGCCACCCAGACAATACGTACCGTCCTTGATATCATGGGCTGTATCAAATTCAATAACTTTGCCCGTCTCTGGTTCACAAAGGTGAATATTATAACTCATTTTGTTCTTTCGTTTTTGGGAAGCCATCGGGGTTTGTACCCCATGCCTTGTCGACGACCTCGTCCGGAGTTTTTGCTTCCACATTATATCCGTAAATCTTGTTATCCAATTCCCATTCCACCACTGCACAACAGGAAGTTGGATGATCTAGGCCCGTCATCATGTAAAATGTTCGGATCATGTAAAATCCTTACACTTAATTTTAGTTATCAACCGATGCCCACTACGGGTTGTTAATTCTACAATTGGTCTGGCAACGATTCCTTCTGCCTGGAAGTCCCCCCAAATAGACGAGAACCCATCCCGGACCTTATCAACCATGGTTGAAAGCGTGCCAGTACCAATTATCGGGACAAAATCCAACCCGAGCCGGGTGGCTATATCTTCAACATCTGATCGTTTCAGCCACCAAGGTCCAACCCGTACATCGAAAAGTACAAACCCCTGGTCCGGGCGATAATTCCCACCACCCTTCTGAATTTTGGCTCCATAGCCTTCACCATAGAGGCATACGCTTCCATCGTCATCGAACACCTCGGCGAACCGGCATGGGTCTAGCGAATCATTTGCATTGAGTGCGTTCACCAAATGAGCCGGTATACTTGCCCTGTCCGTCTTACCTTGAAATGTTATTGCACCATCGTCATATATAACCCGGATGTTGGTACCATCTACCTTCTCAGTAAACACCCATTCATTGTCTTGTAGGTACTCGAATTCCAGAAGCGAAAATTCACCTTCTAGGAGGGTCCTGTAGTTCGTCGCCGGGTTACGATTGAACACAGTCTGAATCTTGTGGTACTCTTTCATCCTATTCTTCTCCTATTTCAAACCCCGTACACGGCCCTCTAAAGGCCTCCAACTCATCCTGATATATTAACCTCTTCAGCCCTGGAAGCGATTCTAGGGGCGTCTGGAGCGATTCTAGGCTCATTAGACTCCAAAGCTTCCCGAACTTTGGTACATACAGCCATGGCATCAAAACAAACACCGATTTTGAAACGTAGTTCATATTGTGTGGCTGTCCACACTTGTTCTATGCCATCCACTTGGTTGACCGCTGCAAGTATGTCGTCATTCACGACCACGTCAAGATGAAGTATCTTCCATCGATCACCCTCATAAAAGGATGGTTCAAGTCTGGTCTTCATTATTATTCTCCTCAATCAAATCCAAGGGTTCCTGGAGAGTGATACACTGGTTCAAAACTGCAAGGACAAGTACAAAACTCTGCCTTCCACAACTCTGGTCTCACATATATTGCATCCACCTGTCCGGCCCAGGTCCGGTTGCTGTGTGCGGTCTGTCGCTTATATCCATTCATCACCAACCATCGGTGAGTCGTTATCATGTCACACCACTCCGGGCTGGGTGGGTTGGAGGTCATCTCGATGTTGATTGCATCAACCCACACCAAAAAGTTTGCAGCCCCTTTCAATGCTTTCAACTCTCCTCCTTCAATGTCAAGCCACAAAAGGACATTACCATAAGGACTCTTTTTGTATGGAGGAGCATGTTTCATCTGACTCATATCAACAGTTTCCAAAACTGTATCGAGTTTGGCACAAGGAACCACCCTCGTCTTCGACTGGTTGTCAGTTACGATGGGATAAATGGATGATCCATCAGCATGATTTCTCTTCAAGTGGAAATCAATCTCCCCATCGTGATCAGTGATTGCCATGTGATGAAGTGTGCCAGGATAGTGTTCCTGTTGTGATTTAGCTGTATCAGGATGGGCCTCAAATCCAATCACTTCAACATCGGGCCAGTGTTCAATCATCAACGGGATTTCTTCATAGTGGCAACCAACACCAACATGGATTACCAACTCGGGCTCAAAACCCAGTGCTTTCAGCACATTGAAAACTGCAAACCCCGATCGCTTACTGACTCCGATTCTAGCCATTTTTTGTTCTTTCTAGTTTGTCACGAATTGCTTGTTGAAAATCATCCAACGAATAAAAGGCGGGCACTTTCCCATCTTTCCTGGGAAGACCATGCAATCCAATCCAACCTTCATACGGGAAATATCGATAACAAATATTTTTTACCTGACCATACAACAAACCTTCAGTAAATACTTTGACCGAGCCCCCTACAGATACGATCCATTCCAGAACACCCAACAAATCTGGATTGTAATCGGGGGATTCAGCCAACACGCCAAAACAAGGCTCATCAATCGTGTATTCTTTTGTCTTGATTATTTGCTCTTTACCCATCGACTTCCTCCAACTCTATGTTTCCCAATTCCACCACCTTGAAATTGCTCACCCAACCACGCCATTTATAGGATTCCCTCAATCGATTTCTAATGTCAGCCAAAAGATCAACGATCTCCGCACGATTCAAACTCACCCCTTCCATGTCATCATCTATTACATCGAACATGCCCTCAAATTTGATTTTCATTTCATTGCCTCCACTCTTGGCAAGACATAAGGAAGCTTTCCTGTCTTCTCATATCTGTTAAGGGTTTCATTGATTCCATTCAAAGCCACTATTAACATCATTACCAACATTTTCAATCGACGTTGCCTTGGCTTGGGCAAAATATCATTCAGATCATACGGAAGTCCCTGACTCATATGATCCCTGATGTCTAATGAACGGGAAACATTCAAAAGGGCATACCAAATTTTAGCCACTGAAAATGGAAGTGAATAGACTTGTCTGAATTCAACTCCCAAAGGCTTTCGTTGTACACACAAACATTCTACAGCAACAATTGTCTTATGTAATGGATGCTCTCCCGCAACGATCATATCCCCCTTGTATTGCTCCAATTCCCAAACAGCAGCATGTATCCTGCAACTGAATTCTTCGATTTGCTCTTTACTCATTTCATTGCCTCATTTACGGCTTCCAAGATTCCCTTTTTGCTGGAACGGTGGACCCACCCCTTGTTTTTCGCATTGATTCGTTTGATTGGTAATCCTAATCTAGTAGCACAATACCAATGAAAACCGTCTTGACTTGGGACTGGTAGTTTATATTTACCACAAGTCCGGGCCGCCCAACGAGAACACCATTGGGTGAACCCTGTATTGAAAAATCCACACCATGATATGACCCGCTTGTGCCCTATTCTATCACTGTCAGGTTTGGGCTTGAGTCGCAAATCTGATTTACTGTTAAGCCACGACAGCCCTGGATTACGTCGAACCCAATCATCCAATTTCAAAATCTGGTCCGCCGGCTTTGTAAAACTCCAACGATGGGCGATGATGGCCGGGTCGTCCTCAAACCATTTCTTATCGATCCAGTCGTCCATTCCCGATGCAATCGTGTCCGTGTCGAGTTTCAGCCAGTACGGGGTTTCGATGTAGTAAGGGACGTGAACAAAGCCAGCCAGCATTTTATGGCGTTGAGGATCAGTCCATTTATCACCAGAAGTTCCTTCGTATTCTATCCCAGCAGGTGGCCAGGAAAGCAATCTCAAAAATGGATGATCGACAATCAATCTGATGTGCTCTGGATTGACCTGCTCATGATCATAAAAAACAATTATCGGTTTATTTTGCAAACTTGGCTTGTGCTTTCTCCAAGTCGGCCAAGTGAGTCTGAGTTGATCCAAATGCTTGGCATCTACTCCAACCACAATTGTAAAATCAGGTATCATAAATCCCACCTATTATCAATTTCTTTTTTGATATCAATAACCAATTGTTTCGCTCTCTTTCTCAATCGAATTGATTCACCAGTACAAGCCATCGAATCGCAAACATCATCCAATTCTTCTACAATTTCCTCGAATCTTCCTACATCGACAAGTCTTCTTGATTCCCCATCCGCTATTTCTCTTCTGTATTTCCCCAACGATGGATCAATCACCGATCGGTCCCCCTTCGTCTAATCGAACGATGTCATCGATATGAACTGCACCACCACGATCACCCCAATAGATTTCAACTACCTCGCCCGATTCTATGACTCGAAACCGATGATAATATGTACTTGGTACCATAATAGATTCTCCTGTTTGTAAACTCTCCGATGACAGCAACATTCCCGTACCATCCCTCTTTGCCCAGATTTCAACTACAATCTTTCCAGAGATCACCGTGAACTGATTCGCCCGTTGCTCATGTTTGTGCTTCGAGCATTGGAAACCCGCGTTGACCTTGAGGTACGATACAGCCGCCTGCCCGGACTGGAAAATGTGGCAGACCGAGCCCCACACCTTTTCTTCCCATTGTGATTTCATGTTTGTTCTCCTTGAATATTCTGTTACTGCTATTTCATCATCTCCTCATACACGATAAAATTGGTCTCCATGAAGCTAATATAAATAGCAAGCATAACAACTATCAACCCAACAACAGAACAGATAATAGAAATCAATGACCTGTCTACAGATCGAAAAGGATCAGATTCAGCCGTCCATCGTCCCCAAATTCCTAGTCCCAATCCTACCAAAATCACAACAAATCCAATAAACATGCTCACATTACATATCATCAATACTGCCATCGCTTGTTCTCCTTATTTCTTTTCGTACCAATTTCGCAAGTCAGGCGTCCGCTCTATTATACCCACCACATCATCAACTGCTTGATCAAATGGAACATAAGGAAACGCCCGAAGGCCCGACCTCTCATAACAATTATATATGGCTAGACCGAATTTCTTGAAAACACCTTGATTTTGCATAGTACACAGCCAATCGTTCACAATCTTGAACTGCCCGTTGTTGCTCTTGCAAGCCCCCTCAGTACGTCCCTGGGCAAACGAATATCCCCAATCATCTGCCATCCGGAAATCGACACCAACCATGTAAATTCGTCGAGCACCCAAGTAGTAAAGCAACCTCAATCCCAGCAGCATCGTGCAGACAGTTTTAGGCTGTCCCGTTCTCTCGACACCGGCCCGATGATTGCCCCACATGGCCCCATCGGTCATAAAGAAATCGTCGTCCGGGGTGAAATAAGAATGACGTTGGAATCCCCAGGTGTTCGGGCACTGGTGGGTTCTGGTCTCGATTGGCTCAAACGATCCGTCAGGCAGCTTCCGTCTCAACTTGGATCGGCCTCCCGACAACTTGGGATGGGGAATCAGCTTCATTATCTGGGGGTCGAGCCAGATAGAAGAACTGAATTTAGAAGGTGGGTCAGAACAGACAAACGCATGGGGCCTGAATCGGCTGTGGCCTGCCACGTTGTTGATGCACAGGCAGAAAGTGCCCCGTTCGTTCAATCGTTCTAAGTTTTCCTGATTGGCCGAAGGGCCACCACCGATGAGAAATGCCGATCGACCACCGAGGAAGTTGTGGAGAACGTCCGTCTTCTTTTTCTTTCTCGTAAAGACGGTTAATGGGTCTATCCACTTGCTTGCGAATTCTGGGTCGTCCTTTTCCAACCTTTGCTTGCATCGATGACATACAGCGAAAGTTTTGCTCTTGCCTTCTGTCAAGCACTGCTCATGAATGTGGCAGTTGTAAATTGGTCGGTCTTTGTCTTTTCTCCCTGTGTCATCCGTCCGATAGACGCATGGCTTCATTGTTCTTCTCCGTTGGTCTTCCTATGATCCTTCTCGATAGATCAATGCCATTTTCCTTGCAGGCGATTTTGTAAACTTCTATATCTTGCAGCAAATTCGCCAATTCTACCACATCACAAGCTGTGCAAGTTTGGGCATCTTCCCAACCACATCGTTCCAGAATATTGCGAGCTTGCTGTTCAAAAGAAATCATTTTTATTGTTCTCTATTCTTCCCACTGCTGTTTTCAATCATGTTTCCCGTATGATTGTGTATAAACTCCGACCACACCGGTACAGATCACGGCTTGGACTTCGTTCGGGTTTCCGTTACCGTTCAGGTCCAGCTTGTCGTATACCCAGTCGGGACCGGCGAGCGTCACGAGCCGGCTTCCGTTGTCGAGTTCGTTCGCCACGTTCACGACGCGATACCACTTGCAGTCCGTGCCGTTCGTAAGCATGATCCAATCGTTCTCGCGGGTGCTGAGGTATTCGTTGATGCCAGTTCCGAGCCGTGCCGCACTGGGCTCAAGTGGCATCGACAGGCTACAATCTATCGCAAAACTGCCGGTGAATTCCGCGACCGCTACACGCTCGCTGGGCTTGGGGTTCTCGGGTCCGATATCAGTTAGGTCCGGCGTCTGGTAGTCCCGCTTATTGAACACGATAACCGAAACTGAGCCATCCGGCGATACCATTACCATCCAGGAATAGCTGCCCTTATTCGGTCGTGTGTCCGTGCCGTCGTTCAGCATGGCTGGCCGTTCGTCGCGGTTCTCGGGCCTGACGAAAACGAGTTCGTCTTCCGCTACAAATACGCGACGGGCAACGGATCGCGGCATGGCCGACAAGCTGACACGCGGGATGGTAACCAGCGGCGTGCCGGAAGCGAAGGTTGTGTAGCTACAGTTCGGAAATTCGACAGCGCTGCCGAGTGGGTCCAGTAGCGTCGGCGTGGTTGTCGAGCCGGGTGCCGTCCACTTGGTTCGGTCCAGCAGGTTGCGGACCTTGACGTCGCGGAGGGCTGCCCGTCCACAAGTCGCGGATCGGTCGGCCTCGTTGGCTCTCGCCATATTCCAGCCGCCGACTGACAATAGAGCAGCCACGCCCATCAGGACAAAGGACACAACAAAAATGGAGATCAGAACCTCCATCAGACTCACGCCTCTCGTTCGATTCTTCATGGCATTTCCCCGTTAGAGTGGATGTGGTGGATACCCCATTATACCCTATCTACGTCCTTTACGCCAGAGGATTTCTTTTGCTTTCCGCATCCCCCGGGGTGGGGCGGAAATTCGTGCAATTGAATCTGTTCAGCCACTTTCCTAGCCATCGTGAATTTCTTCGCCGCAATAAGATTGTCAAATTCCGCTACCATTTCTACGAGTGTTTTCCGGCAAGCGCGGTGGGCATCAACCGGGGCCGTTCGCTCCTTGTCAGGATCACATACTGGACAATGCCACCGACCGTTGTTGGGCAGTTGGACAAATGCACATTCCACGTCTTGAGCAATCATGACGAAATACTGATAGTTGCAACAGGATTAGTGCATTTATGAGTGGCATCACATACCCAATCGTTATAGTTAATGTTAGTCATATTGAGGTTGTTGAAAGCTTTACAGTCAGGAGGATTGTCTGGGTCCAACCCTCTGGAAAAAAAGAGGCCCTTACCAAATGGAAATACATTATGATTAAATCCAAGGATGCCGTTGATGCCCAACGCTGCTGGATGAAAGCCCATGCTATCTTCAAATTCTTCCTGACAATTAAGGAACAATTCGATAGTAGCAAATCCACAGCCGGTATTGCAAACGCCTGTCCTGATCCTCCTCCATCGCCACGAGCATGAATGTTCAGATTTATTAGGAAATTGACCAATGAAAGCACTTATTATATAGCTACCATCAGCAGCGCTACAACAGCTTCCGGCTTCAGCATCCCCTGTAATCGCAAATGTAATTGTCAGTTCATCTGGATAACCGTCAGAGCAGGCCCGACAGGGGCAGCAACGGCACGGCAGCCCCGGCAGCCGCCCCACCCCCCGTTGCGTTATTCCCGGCAGCCGCAACACTAGCTTCGGCACAAATATATCGCTCGTCAGCGGATCGAACTTCTCGGGATTGTCCGGGCGTACGAGCATCAGCAAGTTATCCAATTAGGGTCAATGACAGTGCGGTCATTGCCGGGCCGGAACCTGCCCTCGCCGTAAGCCTCATCGAGCGCATCATCAAAGGCCCCGCCGGGGCTGATTACCACGCCCGGATCACTACCGGTGTACGCCTCGGTCGCGGCGTCCCATGTGCCGTGGACCGTAACCGACGCCTCGCCGCTGGTCGTGTTGCCCATATCCTCGGTTAGCGTGAAGGCGACGATTGGACTAGTAACTTGAATGGGAACGAACATTCCCCGCTGCTCGTCCCAATAAGCCATTATAAAATCATCAACCGAAACGGCAATCTCCAATCCGTTCGTATCTAAATCCCATTCCCGGTCCTTCTCCTTCCACTCCTCGCCACCGTGGGAAAAGTACCGCATCTTACCCTTGTAAATTCCCTCGGTCGCACCCTCAGCACTGTCGTCTTCCGTTACCTTGAAGATGTGTTGCCGCCAAAGCGTGTGGGGACTTCCACCGAGGTGGTTCCTAGTCATCCTGGCCACTTCGCTCAAGGCATTGACGTGCTCATGGCTGAGTCCATCACCCTTCTTTTTGATCGGAAATTCATCAGCCATTATGCGGTGTTCCAAATGGATTCCAAGTCACCTTCACCAAACATAGGGGCCCCGTCAACGAAGAGTCTTCGATATTTGTTCGTTTCCTTGTCATAGAAATGATTGTGTGTCACGTTCACTGTCGTCGCTCCCTTATGCACGAAGTTCTTTTCCAGGAACTTCATCGAAACACCGATCGGAGATTTTCCTGCCTGTCCCTCTTGCCAGGTATAGGTCTCGGCCATCCCAAATGAAAGGAACAGCATGGTCTCTTTTGGAGCATCGTTCATCATTGTCATCGGTGAACTGTTTACCAATCCCCGAAGTCCCCTCATCCTGCTTATCACTGTGTCGTTGAAAAACTGGTAAGGGACCTGGGGCCAACGAATCGTCCACAAAGTGGTGGGCTCTATCGTGGTCTTAGGAATATCTACGTTCTTTACTTCATCTGGGCCAGCAGCAGCATCCCACTTTGCATTCGTCCCATCTACGGTCGAAGACAGGAATTCACCACCCGATTCGGAACTGACTTCCAGGAACGTTCTAGGATCATCAGCATCGGGCTCCTCATCGTTCCCAGGATTGGTCCCATAATGCACCATCACCGTAAGAAATTGATCGTAGGTGCCCTCTGGGGCGTCAGGATCACCATCAAAAGGATCGCCCGGAAAATCACCACTGAATTCACTCCAATCCAAAGTCTGAACTACTAAAGCAGGGAAACCGGGGAGGGATAATCTGCGAGGATAGACCACCGTGCCGAACTGAGAGAACGTAAGAGGAAAGCAGACCCGAGCAAACGCAGCCAAGTCGCTGGCTTGTATTATCAACTCATCGGTGGCGTCTGAAGCTTCTGGACCCATCGAACCACTGCGATGTACATGCTTGACCGGGATGTTTCCGTTGGTGGTTTTCAACCGCCATGTGCTTGGGTCTTGCATGATTAAATTCCTACGTCAAACCAATGTTCAATTTGTTGACAGATACATCCAACTTATCCAATCGTGATGCCAACGGACCACCGGCTGCTGTATTCTTAGCAACCAAATTATCCATCTCTTTTTGTTTTTTCAACAAATTGTCAAAATCTATATTACGTCCTATTTGAGAACCCAAATTAAGTCCCATTACATCATCAAAGGATTTTCCCCTTGCTTCTCTGGCAGCCTGTCTGTTGAGCAAATTATTGAAGTCAACGTTTCTTTTGGCTTGACCCTGTCTGTTAAGTAAGATATCCAAATCAGCATCTCTATCCACCTTCCCACCCATACCAAGTACACCTTTGGCTGCACCAAAAGCATCTCTCCAGCGAGTCGGGTCCATCAAAGTATTGACCCCACCAACGATACTTTTCCCAATATCTTGTCCAACATTTTCCGCCAAGTTCTCCGCGATTGTTCGTGAAGCAGCAGCAGTATCAGCCGTGTTCTTTTCAATTGCATTTTGTACAGGATCACCCCCTCCCAACAAGGTGTCTTGTATCTTGTTTCCAAGTTCAGTAAATCCCACCCTTTCGGCTTTGCGGCCTTTTCCTGCTGCACCACCCTGCTTTCCTTCCATCGCCGCCCTTGATGAAGAGAATCCTACGGCAAATTGAAATGCCGATTTCAGAATGTTACGAATTGATTCTCCTATGATCTTCTTGGTTTTTCCCTGTTCCAACTCTTGAAAAACGTCCTCGAACAAATCAGACAGTTTTCCGAATTGTTTCTTTTTGGACTCTTCGTCCCGTTCAAGACTTTGTCTACCAATAGGTATCAGGTCTTTTTCTAGTTGATCCCGTATTACTTTGGTGGGCCTTGTGATTTGTTCTCTTACAAAGATTCTGTAAGCTTCCTCCGCATCAGCTAATTGACGCTTCATCTCCTTTCGCTCTTTTCCCTTCAAAACAAATTCCAACTTTCCAAACACATCTTTTTTCTTCGTCTGCAATCCCTGTTTTCTAGATTCAATATCTGCCGCCATGTGAGCAGCTACCAATCTTTCTGGTCCAGTTTTTGCTAATGTATCTACATTAGCTACTGCTGTAACCCACACCGCTTGAAATGCCAAAGCTGTTTGTACGGCCCATCTGTCAATCGTGTCAAAAAACCCCTCCCAACTTCCCAACATCACGTCGAGATCATTCACGATGAACTTGAAGGCCTTCTGAAAAGACTCCACCATCGGCTTCAATTGTATACCAAACTTTTCTGCCCACGACTTTATCCCAAAATCCAGACCCCAGATCAGTACAGACCATTGCTTCTTTATTTCCACGACCAAACTGGAGAAAAACATTCCAACCAATTTGGTAGCTGTCTTAGCTTTGAGCATCCATGCATTCCATTTTTTATTTGAACCCTCCAAAATACGGGCCAATCCTGTAAAGGCTGGATTCAACGCACTTATCATAGAAGAACTCAACTTGGTAAATCTGGCTCCTATTTGAGCCATCACTTTCTGGAACGGGGTCAATTGCTTGTCGGCCACTTCCTTCGTTGTGCCTCCGGCCTTCCTCAATTCCTTTTCGTATCGTGCTATCTTCTCAGAAGTGCCCAACAAAGTTTGAATGAAAATCATCGACCTGTCCGCGAAACCCAATTGGGCCAACGTAGTTTTCTTCGTTTCATCGCTCATCCCTGCCAAAGCCTTTTCCAAATCCCCGATGATGTTGGCAGTGTTTCGCATGTTCCCGGCACTGTCAAACACCGCTATGTTGTGCTTCTCAAAAGCCCCCTTGTTGTTTCTCACTGCCGTCTGAAGATCACGAAACACGATGTTGATAGCCGTGCCAGCCTCTTGCCCCTTCACGCCTTGATCCGCAAAGGCCGCCAACACTGCCGTCAATTCTTCGATGTCTTTCCCAACCACCCGAGCAGCGGCACCAGCTTTGGTTGTGATCGATTGAGAGAACTGTTCTACAGAAGCATTGGCGAGTGTGTTCGCCTTGACCAAAACATCGGTCACCCTTTTCAAGTTGGTCAAGTTCCCCTGTGCATCCTTCACCGTCAATCCCAAGGCACTCTGAGCATCCGTAGCCAAGTCGGTGGCCCGGGCCATGTCAAACATACCAGCTTGGGCAAACATCGCCACTTGAGGCAAAGCGGCTATGGATTGTTGAGCATCCAGGCCAGCGGACGCAAGGAAGAAGAAAGATTCAGCAGCTTGAGAGGCACTGAATTGAGTTGCCCTTGCCGCTTCAAAGGCTGCTGCCCTCATTTCCCCACGCATCATAGAGGAAACATCGCCCATGATGGCAAGAGAGCTACGCATTTTGCGATTGAAGTCTTCGCCGGATGAAATCAGACGTTGAAAGGCCACGACACCGGCACCAATGCTTGCGAATGCCAACATTGGGCCCATGATTCCCTTTATTGAAGACGCGATGCCTTTCATCGAAGAAGTCACACCCCGCTTGACTCCCCTCAAGTCGGTTTTCAGACGACTACCATCTGCCCGCACTTTTATCACGGCGGTTGCAAGTTGTAAGCCCATTTTTACTTACTCCGCTTCTTCCGACGTTTTGCTCTTCGCTTTTTCTTCTGCTGCTCTTCCAACATTTGTCTCGCCAAACTCTTTCCACCTATCCTGGCTTTTATCGGAGTGCCGTCAGCAGCCCTGCCCTTTATCAACCCATCCTTGTCAGCCTTTATCATGGACGCCACCGCCATCGATTCCATTCCTTCCGTTCTTTCCCCTGCCTCTTCCCTCAGCAACTTGATGTCACACAATCTGAACCAAATTTGATCCAATGACATTCTTCCAACTTCTTCGATGGAACAACCCCCACCACCTTCCCATCCAGGATCACAAAGTTTTCGCAGGTGCCAGGCCGTCACGCCACCCAACAGCCCACCACCATCGATAACTTCACCGTCGTATTCTTCCTCTGCCCGGCGTATTGTGCCGAGCCCTACCCATTTCCCATCGAAGCCGAGGATATTGCCTCGACTATGCGGGAAGCTTCGGCCAATTTGGGAAACGACCAACCGGCCACATCCTTCTCAGTTATTTCCGGATTGTCCAGTTTGATGGACGACACAATGAATGAAATCATCCCGGCCGTTGCCGCTGTCACCCACCACTGATCCCAACGAACCCGGCCTTGAATCGGCATGGCTCCGGTCAATTCTTTCGTCCGTTCAGTAGTTAGTTTTCCCTGGTCAAGTGCATTGTTCAAGACGGCCCGAATTCCGTTATCGGTTTCAGGAACCTCTCCATAATTATCTTCAATCCACTTTTTTGCCTTGCTGGTGATGGGAAGCCTGCTGGTGTCATAAGCGTCTTTCTGGGGAAGATCACTCAAGTCCCAGGCCGCTGCTTCCCCCAGCTTCTGAATCAACACATCTTGGGCAGAATCACCCAACAAATCTGCGTTGTCCTTGTACGTCTGGAGGTACTGACGTTTGTAATGAGCCAAGGCCTCCCGTTCCAAATCGACAAGATGCTGAGCCACAACCGGCCGCAGCTTGTACTTCTTTTTTCCAATTTCAATTACATCGGCTGCCGCCAAGGCACGGGCCTCGCGGTCACTTCCTCTTTTTCGAGACATGTCATCTTCCTGTTTGAGAACTCAACTACTGCTTGAATCGACCCTTCCCGTTCGGATCAATTCTGTTCTTGCATCTGTGCCGCGAGCGAACCGGCAGGAAGACCTTGACCGATGTAGCCCATAGTTCGGGCTGCATCTACCGAGAGGCTGTGAAGAGGGTGTTGGAGGGACTGTTTAGGAGAGGCCCGCCGCTCGCGTTCTGCTACGCACTCAGAACATGGACAGCTCTGAAATGCGTGGTGTTCTTCTTTCAATACAACATGAATTTCATCATTCATTTTCCCGTTGTTCCATGTTAAGGTAAGGAGTAGGAAGGTGCTTCGGCTTGACCTGGGTAGTAGTAAATACCATCAGCACCCCAACTCGAAGTCCAGCCAATCACTTCTTCTGTGTCGACGTTGACTGTCAAATTGAAGTCGGTATTGAGAGACAGGGGAAACGCCCAATACAGGGAAGCATTCAACCAAAGGCTAGAAACAATGCCTCCATCACCGGGCTGAAAGACATCATACACCTCCGTGTCCGTAGCGAACTTTCCTTCCGTGTCGAAAGTGGCATCTTTCCTGCCAGCCGATCGATTCGTATACCCCTCACTGTCGGAGTCTCCCCATTCGTTGGTGGAGGCCAGCGTGGGATTCACCGACCACTGAGTGATGCGGGCCACGGTCGCCGACGAGATCAAGTGCTTGCCCAGTCGGCCGGTTAGTGTGTTTGCGGATGTCATTTTTCACCTCTCTTTTTTATTTACGAACTGCTCGAACTGCTTGAACTAGTCGACTGACTGGAACTGCTACTTGATATGCTGCTGCTCGATTCACTCGAACTGGAACTGGTTGACAACGATTGACTACTACTCGATTCACTTGACGGACTGCTGCTCGATGTCGACACACTGGCCGAACTACTAGACTGTCCACTACTCGATGGGCTGCTGCTCGAAACTGAAGATTCGGAACTGCTGCTGAGACTGCTGGATACACTGCTACTGGATTCCTCGTCCGCGTTGCGTGCCATCAAATACAGAGAAAAAGAAACGTCCCCGCCGTTGGCCGTGAGCTTGATTCGGGAACTCGATCCATCCACCACATCAAAGCCATTGGTAGATGGTTGGGCTTTGACAAGGATTCCTTGGCCACCTAAAGCTCCGCCCAAAGTCACTGTGTGAGAACCAATCGGAGTCCAACCATCTTCCCCATCAGGCTCGATCTCCAACTGGCCTGCCTCCGTGACGAGATTGTTGTTTATGATAACAATTGTCACGATTTCTTCATAAGGCACGACAAGCTGACCGATTCCATCCCTGCCCAAACCCGCCCCGATGTTAACAGTGTCCAGATCGTACAAGTCAAATGTTCGGGAGGCCCCGCTATTCAATGTCTGGGAGAGAATCTGCCAGGATCGATTGCCCTGATTGCTGCCGACCCCGTTCGACAACGCCATCTCATAGTTCAAGCTCGGGTGCGTCACGGTTGTCGTGCCGCTCGCATCGTCCAGAGTGTTTTTCAAGTTGCCGTTGAGCTTGACGGTCAGTTTTCCGTTGTCCAATGTCCTTGCCATTTGTCTCTCCTTACCCCGCTACAGGGACATCAACCCTGATTGCGTAATTTATTGTCCACTGAAATTCCTCGTCCCCAACGCGAACTGAAAAATCATTCAAGTATCGATTGATCAGGAAATTGCCATTGTCAAGTGCCATATCTTGCGGATTGTCCGAAGGATGACCACCAAACACTTTCATGATCTCTTCCACCAAATAAGCCGCAATTTCCTTCGCCGTTCGACTGTCTCCCTCAACTTGTTTTGCATATACATTGAACGATAATGGAACGTCCCGAACTTCCCTGATTTGCAATCCAACACCGCTCATCTTGTCCGTCGTGACAGGCAGGGCCACCTCGAATATTGCATAGGGCAAAGGCTGATCGGGAGACGCATCCATATCGTTGAGAACTTCCCATTCACTGGCATCAACATCACTATCCCATAGAGCCTTGAACGCAGCATCCAAAGTCTGGGCGTCCCACAAAGTATTTACAGCCTTGCAAATGTCTGCTGTATTGACGCTCATTTGATGGGTCCGGTAAGTATCTTGTTCACGACTGGCAATTCCTCTATCAATGTCTTGACCAAAAACGATCGATTCAATCTCTTGCTGATTTCCAAAATCAAACCGTAGTCCAAAGTGGTCCCGATGTATATGTCCCAAATGTCTTTTCCACCGGGAAGTACGACTCCAAAAATGTCCTTTCGCAATTGGGTGGTGTCCGCTTTTGGAAACTCGCCACCCTTCGATCTGTTCGATACAACGATTCGTCCCGTCCTGTTCGACTTTCTTTTCGTAACCGGCCGACTTATGTTCTGGACCACTTTCGATACCAGGAAACCTTTTGTAAGCACTGCTCTCTGCTTTAAAGTCATCGAAACCTTACTCACGACCTCATCGATGAACCACTTCGTCTCGACTTGTGTCCTTCCGGCCCAACCCGATCTGCGATTCCTGGTAGCCAACACTTCTTTGCCCACGGCCATCCAACTAACCTCCGGATCGACTCAGGTTTGCACACCACTCATCATAATCTTTTTCGTATTTTGGTTGCCCGTTGGGGATGTTGCTGCCTGGATTCAAAAGGAAATTACCAGGCATCTCTTCCACGTCTACCATCTCTGGCATGGTGCCCTTTATGCACTTCGCATCCTTGGCATCAACCAGCCAAATCAACTCACGACAGAGGCTCTTCATACGATGCACATCAAGCTTGCCAGACAATGGGGGAACGCCATCCAGTTTGTCAGCTGTGCGGAAAGCGGCAACCGAATCCAGGTGCTTCTTCAATCGGGAACATTTCTCTTCATCATCATGCAATGGATCGATCACTTTGTACGTCAATTTATCTGGATTGACGTGGAGTTGCATTCCCTCCACTCTGCCGATTTTCCCAAGATGTCTTGCCTGGTCCTCTGGTATCGTCTCCTCACCATTGGAATTCATTACAGTCCGGGCCGGGTCCAACGCCGTCCGCAACCGCTGACCAGGTATGCATTGGAGCATTACGTCCTGGTTGCGTTGCTGATCGATGACTACGCCGAATGGTCTGACTTTTGTAGCTGTGTCTGGCATGGTTTTCCTCGTTCTTCTTTATGTTCTTCATTTTCGATTTTAGCCCCGATGCAGGCCGAAGAACAAAACCTGCATCGGAGCGTTGCAACGGGACTCAAAACCAGCATTAAGCTGGTGGATTTACAATTAAGACGGTGCCGTGGTCGTGACGGCAGCAGGAGCACCACGCTCCATTTGGCCACCGTATCGAGCCATGGCAATCATCAACATCTCATTTTTCCGGATCAGCGTATCACCTTCAGTGCTGGACCGCATGAACAATCCACGCCGACGGTACATCCGATACTTATTCAAAACAGCGTAGAACACCTGGGTATTTGCCAGGGTCTCGTTGATTTTGTACGGAACGCCCATCATGGCGTAGTCCTTATAAGTACCAGTGTTAGTGGAACTGCCGGCGAATAGTCGTCTAGCATCGGCTGCTGATACATTCAAAGCCTTCATTCGCTGGTAACTTTGGAAAGTACCACAAAAGATGGCCGAATTGCCTGCCCGCTTATCCTCGGCCTTGGGCACAGCAAACAGCAGCGATTCATAATTGCCGATCGAAGTGGAACCACCCCAGGCAACCGAAGTTGCACCCGTCTTGTTCATGACGCCTTCCGGACGGTCGGTTCCATTACCAGCCGCAATGACATCATCCAAATCTTCCATCAGCCTCTCACCATACTGCTGGGTGATTATCTGAGCGAAGTCAATAGGAGTGTCAGAAAGGAAGTCAAGACCAATCGTAATCGCACCTTCCCATCGATAGACGGTGGTGTCAAAGGCTGAGACATAAGAAGTGGTCGTAAACAACGTGATTGCTGTGTCGTCCACACCACCCCAACTGCCCGTGACGGTGCCAATACTCACACCTTCGATTCGACGGCCGCGATCCAGAGGCACAACATTGACCAACGGGAAAAGTTCCCCGAAGAGCAACGGAGCCTGGATGACCTGGTCGTCAAAAACAATCGGTGCCGCCTCGATGCCACCACTGGTTGCATCATCGATGAGAGCCTTCTGCTCACGCTGAGTCAGTTTGCGATCAACGATGTCGGCGAAACGAGGATCGGTGTTGTCAGGACCACAGCCACCCCACTTCTCATTTTCCATCGCATAGCACAGCAACTCTTTGTCATGCTGCGGCAATGCCTGGAAACCAAAAGTGCTGGAGCCATTAGCCTTTGCCTTGCTGCAAAGGAACTTGCAGAATGCACCGACGACCGCCTTGTCCTTGTCACTGGGTTCGTTGACCACACTTCCTTTTTCAGAGAAGTTCATGACAGTCCGTCCGGCGTTCGGATGAGACCTGCCATCTTTCGTCTGCATTGGGTACGTCATCGCCTTGGTGGTGGTGTCGTACTGCTCAACAGCTTCTTTGACACGGACGTTGAGAGTCTTTTCATCCTCAACTTCCATACCAATGCTCGTGACCATCTTTTCGAGAGCCGTGACCTTCTTTTCCTTCGGCTTCTCGTCTTTGGTCTCGGTTTTCTTTTCATCCTTTTTCTCAGACTCTTCCTCACCCTTCTCTTTGGGCTTGGTTTCTGCCTGCTTGGTCAGGACATCTGTCAACTTCTCCAAACCATTGGCGATGCCATCGAGTTTGGTGTTGAACTCTTGGACTTCTTTTTCCTCGGGCTCAACGCACAGTTCCGCATACTTCTCGACCGACAGTTCTTGGCTAACCAAAGCGTCACTGGCGGCCTTGCGAAGTTCATCATCAGTTGCGTCCGCTTTCACGTCACAATTTTCGATGAGCCACGTCTTCAACAGTTGGGTGATTTTGTTCATTTCTGAAAACCTTTCTGAAAATCACACCACTAACAAATCTCTCGCTGCGGCCACCCGCAACGCGATTATCTACGACTAATCAGGGAACGAAATCTCTTGATCTCATCTCCCCGCTTATTTGTTTTGTTCACTGCATCCAGAGCCGATCCAAATTGCTTCAATTCTTCAGGATCGGCTTTGGTTAGCACCATTACCATGGCTTCCTTAACGGTCATTTCATTAGCTTCTGCTTCACCCTCTGTATCCAAGGAACTGAGTACCCCAGACAATCCACCGTAGGCGGACAACAGCAATGCCTTGCATGATCGGGTGATCTCAGTATTGCCTGCTTCTACAATGTCTGCCACGGCCTCTGTTATCTTGCCCTCGTTGGACTTGGAAAGAATTCGACCCAATTTCCGACCCCCCAAGCTTCTCATTTTGGACAATACAATTGCAGTGATTTCAACCTCTTGTATGGAGCCAGTGAGAAGGGGTTTCCCTTCCTTCATTTCCCATCCCATCTTGACATGCCTCGATTCACCCTTTCTACTAACTTCAACAATCAGGTGATCGGCGAACGAGGCCTCGATGTAGGCATAAGTATCATCATTTTTTGCTATTGTGTCTTGCAGCTGTTTGTGCAACTCACTCGTTATCCACTCATACGATCCTTGCAAAGTGGAATAAATTTTACTTTCGGTCACTTCCTCGTCACCGGCTTTTCTCGTTTCGTCTTTCGAGCCATCGACATCGGCTTTTTCTGATGCGTCGGTTCGGTCCTTTTCTCTTCTCTCTCTTTCTCGATCTCCTGGCTCGTTCTCATCTTTCACCTCTTTCCCGTTAATAAGCATTTTCAAATCGATGATGACCGGCACCCGATTGGCACGCTCCGCACGGATCGACTGGCCAATGTCCTTCATCATCCCGCTGGTCAACTTGCCACCCTCGACCAGGGACAACAAAATCTCTTCCGTATCGGCTCCAATGTTCGAGGGAATAGAAACCAAGGATTCTTCCATAATCTCGGCTCGCTTGATATCAAATCCATCGATTTCGTTTCCAGCGGCATCTTTCATCCTCTCAAAATCAAGAGCCTTGAATCCGTGGCTGAAACGACCCATTCCATTGTCCACCATCACGGCGGCATCATGGCAAACCTCATTCATGTCGATGATCGAGGATACAACCGAGACTGCCTTGCTGTCTTGGCTTGCCGTGTAGAGATATGGCCCGATGGGCATGGTGGGAATATGTTGCCAAAGCAAGAGCATCTTCGGGTCAAGTTCCATTCCATCGCTGTGGAGCACATCTCCATCACGATCTTTCTGAGTCGTCGTCAATTTGTGCCTGAACACCATCAGGACATTCTTCGGAAGCTCGACGCCTTCCGGAGCCCCCTTCATAAAATCAGGAAAGGTGCTGGCCGTGGTCGTCCGCTCACCCAGTTCCATTTCCGGGTTGGAGTAGACCAGAGTCTCAGCAGCCTTTTTCATTATGTCGTCAAAACTGGTCTGACCATGAGCAGCGTATCTGTAACAGCGATCCAACCCAATTCTCTCTTGGAGCGTTGCTACATAACAATCCGCCGTGATGATGCCGTGACCGAACTTGGTTCGTTTTTGGCTTCGTGCTCGGATTGCCTTCAGTAAGTTATCATTATTCATCTTGTTTCTCCACTGAGAATGACAGATCGCGGCAGCCTGCTCATCACTTTCAGCTTCACCGCTGACAATCGAAATACATCGCCCAATAAAATCATCCTGAGATTCCCCAGAAATCGGTTTTGGCAACGGCAACTGATCAACCCTTCATGCGAACGGTCGCAGTGGCATCAATGGCAATCAATTGAACAACCGCCTCAACGTCCCCGACCACTATTTTCTTGGTCCACACAATGAATGTTTGAATGTCACCCTGGTCACTTCCCTTGGGGGCAGGACCAGTTACAGCTTTCGTCAAATCCCGTTTCGCACCCAACCCCTTCAGGGCCTCGTATGTAGCTGTGCGAAGTACGGCAACGCGATCAACCGAATTCTGCTTGATCTGTCGAATCATGGAATCAAAATGATACTTGATCAATACCACCGATTTGTCCTTGTCGAACTTCACGGGATCACTTTTGTCCGGTTTCTTGTCGGGCTTTTTGGCCATTTTCTTTTTCTCCAAAAAATGAACTGTGATGCCATCCACTTGAATCGCATCTGGTAAATCTACTTGTTTTTCCTTCACCGCTTCATGTCGGTTCCAAGATTGGACTGCCTGATTCATCACACCCCAACCGTGCTGGATGACGACGAACTTTGCGACGAAGAACTTTTTGAAGTTGAACTTTCCGAACTTGAATCACTTCGACTCGTACTTGCCGAGGACGAACTGCTCGATGAACTACTGACAGATCGGCTGCTTCGGGATGATAGGCTGCTGCTGGATTGGCTTGAACTGCTTGGACTAGATAAACTGGATTGACTTGAACTGGAAGGACTCGAACTAGAAGGACTCGAACTCGTACTCACCGAAGCACTGGATTCCGAAGAAGGCGAGCTGCTTGACATGCTTGATTGACTGCTACTTGATCCACTCGACACGGATCGACTGAACGAGCTGCTTGATTGGCTTGTACTCGACGCCGAACTGAAACTGCTCGGGCTGCTGGATTCACTAGACGAACTGGGTGAGGAAGCGCTCGATTGACTGCTACTTGACGGGCTCGATTCACTACTGCTCGACGTGGATCGACTGTAGGACGATTCACTGGAACTGGATGTACTTGATGGACTCGAACTGCTTTCCGAACTTACCGAAGAACTACTTGCCGAAGAAGTGGATCGACTGAACGAACTAGATGAACTAGATTCACTAGAACTGGATTTCGACGACTCGCTTGAAACACTGGAACTGGACTTGCTTGATGAACTACTTGCCGAGGATGTTGATCGACTGAACGAGCTACTGGATTCGCTGCTACTCGACTCACTCGATTGGCTGCTGCTCGACTCACTACTAGCCGATGAAGTGGATCGACTGAACGAACTCGAACTGGATTCGGACGAAGTCGATTTACTGAACGAACTTGAACTTTCAGATGAAGTGGATCGACTGAACGAACTGGAACTTTCGGACGAAGTTGAACGGCTGAACGAACTGCTCGATTGGCTGCTGCTCGACTCACTACTGGCCGATGAAGTGGATCGACTGAACGAACTGGAACTTTCAGATGAAGTCGAGCGGCTGAACGAACTGGACTCGGACGAACTGCTTGCACTGCTGGTGGATTGACTCGAACTGGATTCACTGGAAGATTCACTAGACGAGGATTTGCTACTTGACGATGTGGATTTACTGTAGGAACTGCTCGATTCGCTCGACGAACTGGATTGACTTGAACTACTGACACTGGACGAACTGCTGGGACTACTGCCACTGCTGCTGGATGCAGACGATTGTGACGAACTGGATTCGCTGCTACTCGAACTGGTGGAACTGGATTCGCTGGACGAACTGGGCGAGGATGTTGATCGACTGAACGAACTGGATTCACTGGAACCGGAACTGAAGCTGCTGTTCTCGCTGCTTGACGGGCTGCTAGAACTTGATTGGCTCGAACTCGAAGCACTGCTCGAACTGGAAACGCTCGAAGCACTGCTGCTGGAAGAACTCGAACTCGACGAACTGCTACTGGTAGATTCCGACTGACTCGATACACTCGAACTGCTCGAACTGGATTCACTCGACTGACTGGAACTGCTCTCGCTGCTAGAACTGGTGGAACTGCTCTCGCTCGAACTTGAAGGACTGGAAGACGTGCTGATGCTGCTCGAACTACTCCAGGACGATTGACTGCTGGAACTGGAATTACTGCTGGAACCACTGGACACACTGGAACTGGAAGCACTGCTGGAAACACTTGATTGGCTCGAACTCGATTGGCTGCTGCTCGAAGCCGAAACCGATTGACTACTGGATGACAGATCATCCATCGAAAGAATAGAAAGTCGATCACCGCTTTTTGGACCAGGAAATTGCAACGATCCGGTGTGAAAATTCAAAACATCTACATCCAGAGTAATCCCACCGTCAGTGATATCAGTCAAGACGGCCTGCCAGATCAAATTGTCTGGGAGTGATTGGGTAGTGCTTTCAACGCCTCCACCCAAAGTTGCGTCAATCTCGGGAGTGATTGCAGTATCATCACCCGCACCACGCATACGAGTGATCACGAGTTGTCTGCTGGTCAGATTTACTGCCGGACCCAAATAGATGTTGACTGATTTGCCCATCTTGCTGCTCCAATAGAAAAAGCCACGAAAACCATGTTTCCCTAAAGAAACACAATCGTCGTGGCTCTTCCGACGCCTAGACGTACTAACTATCATCAATTATAAGAGAAACCCACCAAACCCAAAATAGCAATTTTATCTGTTGCGTTTTTCAACTCTTGTAGATGCATTTCTCGGTCTCTCAAAACCATCCGCTGTCATCCGACAATGTATCAGTTTTCCTGCTGCTCCATGCATTTCCAACTTGAGCGTATAGTCCTCATTCGCCATCATTGCCTCACAGAAACGCCGCTCAAGCTTGACCATTCCCCGGATGAACATATCCAGTGATTCCCCCTTTCCCAGCACCTCCTCGTATGAATTCCCACCTTTAGTTGCCAATCCTAGCTCCTTTTTCTATGCTGATTTCCATATCCAAGGTGCAGTAAATCAGAATCTCCACATCCGGCCCCACCCATTTTTGCACTGTTCTTCGCAGTTTCTTTTTCTGATCTCTGTCCAAACGGGAATAGGTCCTGACAAGCACTCGATCACCCGCCTGTGGCTTATATCTCCTGCATTGAACGTCTGCCAATGTCTGTTTAGAATGTCTCAAGATGACGGCCATTTCAACGATTCCAATCCAACGGTTTACTGACTGGTTGGTCGCACAATACGTTGTTGGTGTCGACCGTCCACTGTGCTATCAAATGCATTGAAGCCAACTCGACGTCGGTGTGACGATAATCACCTTTTTTGTGTCGAACCCGAAGCTGTCTCCACCTCATCACGTCCCTGTCCATAGATTTGGGAAAGATCAACTCGTTCCCAGTAACCCTCTTGTAGCGACTGCAAAGAACCACGAACCTGTCGTCTATCGCCATTCCCAAGGCAACGTGATCAGGAGTGCTGGATTTGAGTTGACTTCCGTGAATGTACTTCCCGTTTCTTCCGCTCATGTTTGTTCTTCCTCTATTGTCTCAAACTGAATACCATTATCACCAGGAAAGGGTTTCGTATGGGGATTACCAAGGATGAAAATATCTCTGGGTATTTCAACAGCAAAAGCAAGACAAGTTCGTGTTCCTGTTTTCCACCTTGTGCAAGATCGACATACTGGCAATTGCTGATCTCTAATCTTGTCCCATTCCTTCTTTCCATCGAGTATGGAATTGCTCATGGTGTTTTTATCCTCTTATAATCCAATCCAGCAGAATTCGCCGTCGTCTTCCATGCCCTGTGCATGCTCTCTGTTTGCGACAAAGACAATCTCTCGATTCCTTGTGTCTCTGTCATCTTACCTGCTCGTATTTGTTTTGCTATTTGTTTTGCTGCCTTTCCTTGTTCAATATCCAACTGACGATTCCATGTGGTTGAAATGGCCTTGGCATCAAGGATCTTGCCACGTTTGGAACGTATCGAATAAGTATGATGAGAATTGACGGCTCTTATTTCAAATATACCATTTTCTACCATCATAAAACCGTCTTGACCAGTCAACGGAACATCCTCGACAATAATTCCATTCCACATGTTCACCGGTGGGTGATTGTGCGTTAAAGTTTTTCCCTTCAGCCGCTTCAAGTCCTTCTCGCTGAATGTTACTTTGTTAGTCTCTCCAACTCGACGGAACACTTCATTGCCTTTTGAATCAACAACTATTCCCACTTCCTTTTTGTTGTTTACAATTAATTTCTCCAGGGCTGTTATTTTATTTTCCCTTATTTCAGCTGGCTTAGGAACAGGAACCGGCTTTGGTTTGGGTTTCGGGACAACTGGCCTTGGCTTGAGTTTTACTTCCTTTACCGGAACAGAATGAAATAATCCCATGGTATATTTATCATCAGAAAGAAAACCATCAAACTTCTCTTTCTTTACAGCATCCACCCATTTTGGATCATACGCCAGATTATCAATATCTTCTGCCTTCACAACCAGCAATCTCTTGGCCCGTAAATCTTCCTTTCGTGCTGAATACAGATGGCCTTCTCCCCCAAGTTTGCCGGCGTGTCTCGCAGCAATGTCCTTTCTAGGAGTAAGAAAAAGAACACCGTCTCTTGGCTTTAGCGTATCACCAATAGGAGTCGAACTCCCAAAATAATACGTATCATCAAGCACAAGTTCCTCGCCCCATTGGTTTACTGGGTTTGTGTATGGCTTGGGTTTCGGCTTGGGCTTCGCCGCTTCCCTCTCCCTCTCGGCTCCCTCTTCGATCAACTTCTTCGCCTCGTCGGGCTGCATCCCATAAGACTGAATAATTGTGCACTGGCAGTTGATTTTCTGGCCAGCAGGCAAAGTGTAATGTGCTGGCCAAGGAATTCTGACACCGGCCAACGTCCACATTCCTTCTTCGTCGGCAGGAACCCCGTCCAAAAAAGCATGTGAATCCCGCGTCGTGTCTCCCAACACACTGTGCCAAAGGGCCCTCATGAAATCGGACACCTCGTTGGGCAGCTCTTCCTTCGCCTGATCCATCGAGGCTTTTCTCGCCCCGTTCAAAGCGTTCCCAGACTCTGTTCTCGCTATCCTCGTTGCCCTCATCTTCGCATACTTGGCCGTACTTCCCATAAACGATCCACTCATCGAATCTGCCATTCGACGAATCGACCACCCTTGATCTAAGCCCTGACGAATATACTTTTCCGCGTCACCCAACGTCGTCTCTGATATTTCTCGCCAGTAAGGTTGAGAAAACGATTCAGTCAACTGGTTTGCGATATCCTTCTTCATCCAGTCAGGGTATTGAGTTACGATGTTGGCACTTACACCAGAATCCAACAGCATCTTGTCCAGGATTTCCAAATCCCCTGAATGATTGTTCAGCCAATCTGTAGCAGTTGTGGTCATTCTAAAAGTTCCGCCGTGTCTGCCAATATCTGCTTGTATTCCATATCAGCCACCCTCAGCATTTCTACAGCCATCACCGGAAACATGGCATCGATGATCTTCGCTTCCCACTTGCCGGCATCGAATATTACGGCGGCCATGTTGGAAGCCACCGACTTGTCCCCAGCCAAGTCTTCAAGCCTATCTGCCATTTCTTCGACTTGCTCTATAAAGATCGGTATCAAGGCTTCCGTCAATTTCCGTTCCAGTCGACGGGTCTGCTTGTCATTCTGAACGGCCGACAGCTTCATGTTCATTGCATTGATGAATCTGTCCTTGATCTTCAATGCCACAATGACGGCATCCAAAGCAGCTTCCAATACAGAGGTTTTTTCAACAATGCAAATCATTCTTTTACAAGCTCCCGACAGCCTCCATTTTGTGACTGAGATCAACCTGAGTTGAGTCTAGCCTCAGAACTGCCCTCTCAAGGCCCCTGACGGCTTCCTGGACGGCTTCCGGCTCGGATTCGAGTATCTTATCAGGTACCGTCCCAACGATCTTCTTAGCTTCCTCAAGAGGTATATCGAAGAACTTGACAAACAACTCGGCAGCAGACTCCGACGACATCAGACCTTGTCCAACTGCGTTGAAAATTGCAACAGCCCCATTCATCCCCCCTACTGTTTCCAACAGCTTGCTTTTCTTCGCCACATCTTCATCACTGGGAGGCAAGCCAGCTTCGGTCCTAAACTCGTTTCTGGTGATGTCATTGTTTTTTCGGCCGATGTCATACAGTTTCAACCTTATGTTTGGATCTTCCGCGATAGCCCTTTCCCACCAGACCAACAGATTATCAGTCTCTTCAGTATTCACCAACTCGGTCATCACGAGGCTGAGCATGTCAAGAAATGTGTTGACCCGCTTATTGAAACGCTTCTCGATGTTCGTCGCTTTTGCATAACTTCCCGTTCCAGTCTCTTCCCCAAGTATGTACGGATGCACCGCAAAAGCAGAGAGGATTCTGGTCTTGACTTTTTCCTCTGACTTCTCCCATCCCATCTCAGTCTGGGTGGCGGAAAATCTTTCGATCTTCTCAATCAGACCATCAATAATCGCAGGCTTGCCGTAGTTCCTGACACCGGCAGATACCTTGTCTATTGCTCCATGGATTTGCCGCCTCTGGGCACCGGTCAATCTGGGACGAATACCAGCGGGAAAATTCGGGTGGGGGTCTTTTCCGACCGTGACAACGACACTCGGAAAAATGCCGTTCTCGAAAAACACCTCCTGGGAAGTCTGGATGTGATCGTCGATCCGTATGGCGTTCTGCTGACTGGCGGCAGGGGCCAGAGCCGACAACGGATTGGACGGATCGGGGAGATATGCAAATCCCACCTGGGACCGATCCAGAGGTTTTTGATCCTGAACCTGGGGCTTGTTCGGATTGACTATGAAGAATCGACTGAACGGTCCATTCTTGTGATCAGGCCTGATCCAAGTAGAGGGCAGCGAATAAAAAACAATTCTGCCTTCCTTGTCAACATCTCTTATGATATAGGCCCATCCCGTCAGATTCAAATTGGCCACGAACGAATAGACAAACTCCCACCGACTTTGAATCGGGTTGGGTTGCTCTAGCATCCTGATCTTGTCCGGATCGGTCAGAATCTCCAGTTCGTCACGGGACGCCTTGTTGCGGATTGTCTTCGTCATCATGCTCAGCACGAACGACTTCGATGACTTTGGTTTCTCTTCCTGATCATCGCTCTTTCCAACCCTTCCGATGAACACGGGTTGGCCTGCCGCCTCGGATGCTAACGCATTGACAGCAGAATACAACCAACCTCTGAACAGGCTGTATCTCCGTTGGATTCTGGACACATCCCGTATTCCCTCGAATCCATGTTCCATCGGAATCATGGCGTCGGATATCATCCCAGCATCCTTGAGGTTCAGGACCTGCTGATGAGCCATGTTAGCCAAACCACGGGACCTGGATAGACTCTTCGTTAGTGCCGTACTCATTTCAATCACCCTCCAAACTTTCACATTTTATTCTTCGCCATGTGTTATTTGAGCCAATGTCCGATTGCGTACCGACACGGCATGCTCTGCCTCAATCCGTGCCACGACGGCCTGATGAGCGGCCATCAATCCCGGCACCGTTACGTCCTCATACAGTCTTACCTTTTCCCGCTCTGTCTCAAGGGCCGCTTCCATTCTTTTCAATGATTTCTCTGCCTCTTCCAAATCCTCAAGCAGTGACTCGGACAATACAACCACTTTTCGCTCAAGGGATTTCAACTTCTTTCGCTTGATCTCCAATTGACCAAGCAACTGGCGGCAACGGGAAGTCGCCAGCTCCAATCTCCGGCGACTTCCCTTGAGCCCGATCAGCTTAATCTTCGATACGAACCAACTGATCATCAGACACATTCTCCACATTCCTCTGCCTTAGGCAGCGGTTCGGGTTCGGGTGGATTCGATTCACTTGCTTTGAGTTTCTCCAATCCATTTATCAACTGTTGGATGGCAACCTTGAAATCACCACGAGGGAAGTTGGAAGTGGTGATTCCGTTCAGCACCACGATGCCACCTTCAACACACCAACAGGCAGCCATCCAACGATCCTGCCTAGTTGCCTCTTCGTATCTCGCACGAAACGAAACATCAGCAGCGAACGGAGTCGCATGGTTGATGGGAGCCTTTGAATCAAACCCAACCACCTGATCGACTTGCTCAGTCATGACCAAACTCTCATCAGGAACAGCAACTTTCTTATCCACGTCAATTGCTGGCCCATCGTTTCCACAACAATTCTTCTCACCATTCATCGTTCTTCTCCTTACTCGGAAATAATACCCGGCAAGACCACGAGGCCATGCCCTTCACAAAACTCACACAACTCATCACGCAACTTTTCAGCCTGTTCCTGACCAATCATTTCATTGGAACTGTCCATATAGTTTTTTCCGCATTCAATTCCCAACCGCACAACAAACTCACCACCATCTTCGGTTTGAATCACGGCCGATGCCTGAAAGGTCACTTGGTCAACTACTTCACTAAGAAAGGCCTTTGTGATGTCCACCCACACGGTCTTCTCGAAAATCCGACTGCAATCGCATTTCTTCAAGTTCTCGATAAATCCTTGGACATCGTTGCATTGAATTTTCATTCTTCATCCTCCAACTGTGGAGAAATCATCTTGGATATCCAATCAAACAGGGATTCCATCCACTCGAAAATGGCCTTCCACAATTTCTTCACGATAATCTCAACGAACTGACCGGTCATCGACACTGGCCAGAATCCCATCCATGTTGTAATCGTTTCCTTCTTCTGTCTTGCCGGTGGAATGATTCTGATCTTCCTGTTGGCATTTCCTGACTCACCGTGTTTGGATGGTCGGTATTGATACGACCATTCCCACTCTCCCTTGAAATGTTCCCGCCATTCGTCTTTCAATTCATCCGGTACGATTGATGTTTCGGTATACCCTTTATTCGACAGCCAACTTCTCGTAGCTTGCTTGAACTCGGCAACCCGTTCTCTTCCGTATAGAATCCATCTGATTGGACCCCAGACCATTCCGCCGATCAGATACCCACCGATGATGACAAAATTGGTTTTCCATCCGTTGGCAATCACCCACGGCACAAAATTACTACACAGCACCAAAAAGACGATCAACAAAATCCCAATGAATAGTGGACCCTTCCATTCACCCTCTTCGACAAGCACAATGAACAACAACACAAACAGAATGGGAATCATCCAAAAAAGCAACGATCCCAAGACAACCCACTCTACTAATGGCAACATGATATTCTCCTTAGTCTTCCTGTGAAGTTTTTCGGCCTATGAACACTCTCCACAAAACACCCAGACCGGCCGAGGCATCGGGAGCATCAGAACTCATCACGTCAAACGCTATCGGACTGCTCACGTCAGTTCCATCCCGCTTCGTGATCAAAATCTGATGCTTGCTGCTGACTCCCGGATCGGATGGGAAAAATACTTTTGTGTTGACTGACATTCCCCGCTTTGCAAAGTCAGTCAGTTCCACCGTCGACGCCCTTTGCTCCCAGCATTCCACCCCGGTCTGTTCCACGACGGCAGTGTCCTTCGATCCGCCCAATGCCCCCTTTGCTCTGGTGCGACGCTGTATCGTGCATTCGTGTGGCATGGAATCAAGAAGTGTCATCAGATTCCCTTTTCATAAAATCAAACATGCACCGACGATACACTCGATGCTTATTCAAACGAGTAGAACCCACCTTTCGTCTTTCCATCCATTGAATCCCATCGTTAAATGCCTTTCTGGTTCTACCAGACAAATGCCAATAAGCAAACAAAGCAGCAGTTGGTCCCCGATGTCTACCCATTTTGCAATGACACAAAAGTGGAAACTTGTCTCCAATCCGAATCGCATCAACCACCGAAGCCAATGCTCTCATATACTCTTCAGACAGTTCTTCTCTGTCAGGTGAAGCCAGCTTGAAATACCAGACATCCCAATCCAATTTGCTCACATTTTGCCAGTAGGGTTTTCGGATTGCATGGGCCACGTTGATAATTGATCCTACCTTACCCATCGACTCTTCAATGCTGGGCTTATCTCCCCACCAAACCTGTTCTGATATCTTATGAATCATACATCGCCCCCGTTGCCATAGTTGCCCATTGACATAATGAAAGTCTTCACCAGGGACAATGATTGTGACTCAGTAAATCCCTGATCCAAGTTTCCTTTGTACAATCCCCACCACATCGGTGGAAACATTTCTGATACGGCCGCTATTGATTGGGCCGTCTCTGCCGCTACTTTAGGATCTAACATCGTTCTTCTCCCTTAATCAAAACACAAACGACCAATGAATGTACGGAGTCAACAGGCTCTTGGACTCAACGGATATAGAAGACATCCCACCAATCGCTACCTCTATTGATCCGGGACTTCCATCCAAAGTGTAACTGTAGTCTCCTAACTTCTCCGACTTCAAGGAACCCGGACTGAATCCCACTCCCGCTTTCTTTCTCAACGACATTATCTTTCGGACCCTCTTACACGCTTCGTTCAATGCTGCTTCCCATATCGGGGTGACATCGATGGAACCGTCCTGTCCGTGAAACTCGGCCTCGGTATATCCAGCCACATAGACCACCTTCACCGTCCCCGGCGTCGTAGGCCAAGCCCCATAGCTGCGTACAATCCCATCCATGCAAACAGAGTTGCCATCGCTGTCAACGGAATCGTAGTTGGCCCAGTAGTCCGTCCCCTCAACCTTCAGGGTCTCACTGTCAAAGGCATCGTCTGCCGTCCCGCTCTTGGCTCCGTAGTCCACATTGATTGAAGTTATTTCTCGTATCGGAATATGAACCAACTGCAATTCAGTCGTGGCCGCTCGTGCCACTGTTCGATAGATAGCCTGATCGCCTTCTGCCTCCCACCTGGAATATCCTCTCTGCTGGGATGTGTCCTGTTGCGGATAGAATTCAGTGTGAGTCTTTCGTACCGGGTCGTAATGGAGGAAGCTTCTTATGGCACCCTCGGCTTTTGCAATGGCCTGGTTGGCGATGGCTCTTTCCTCATCCGTGACGGAACTGGAAAGCCCACATTCCAACAAAACCTCGCTCACGTCGACGATTGAACTCATTTTATGATCCTTCCGACGCTTCAATGTGAAGCACCTGTCGATCCACGTTTTTCCATTCTTCAGCATCCGCATTGTCAAAAAAGTCTATAGCCAGCGTGTAAACACCAGGATTGATAGTAGCCAAATCGGTCGCGTCTATCCTCAGCCGATTGGTCCCGTTCTCCGGACTGTTCTTCGTGAACACTGAACCATTCGCGTTGGCTATTCCCGTGATCGTCAATTTTGGAACCTGCCCCAACCTCAATATCCTGGCTCGCACCTTGTCATTGGACCCAGGCGTGATGGCCTCGGATAACGAATTCAGGATAACGATGTCCCGAGTCAACCCCCTGTCTTGATAAGCATATACCAATGTCATTTTTATTGTCTCCTATGCTGGGACTGCTATACTCTTGCCGACCGGTCCCGGATTCGTACTGGATGATCCCGCCGGACCGATTGTCGTGATCGACTTTCCCGTCGGCCCCACAGTTGCGATTGTTTTACCTGTCGGGAAATCCAGAATGCCCATACTTTGACTGCTGGATGCCGACGATATGTTGGATGATAGGCTGCTGAAACTCGATTGACTCGACAAACTCGAAGATGAAAATGAACTGACGCTGGATGATGATTGAGACGACGACGATTTACTGGATTGGCTACTAGAACTGGACTGACTTAAAGATGATGAACTGGACGAGCTGACCGACATAGATTGGCTTGATGGACTACTCGACGATGATGGACTGCTTGAAGATGATTGAGATGAACTTGACGTGTTGCTACTACTTGACAAACTACTTTTACTCGAACTACTTATTGATGAACTACTCGAACTTTCATCATCCGCCTGATTTTCAACTAGCTGCACGCCCTGAACAAAGTATTCCTCTTCACCCTCTTCGTGAACCTGCGTGCCTTCAATAAACCACTGTCGGTCAGCCATGATCGCCTAGCTGAAATGTAGTTTCGGGTCTATCCACACTATACTCGACGCGCCCGTAGCCAAGGCGACGCGGACGACAATCGGCCCAGCTTCGGCCAGTGAGGTGTCAATCGTCGCTGTGATCTGCTGGAACGTCGTCGGTGTGTTCTGCCACTCGTCGCTGCCTTCGTTCGTCAAGTCCGCCACTGCCGTCAGCACCGTGGCCGGTAGCGTCGTCTGAAATCTTCCCCTAGCCGTCGTCGCGTCCGTCTCATCGGGGCTACTGATCTCCAACCAGCATTCGTCATCTTGCAAGTCACCCGCTGCTCCGTCGCCCACAGCATCGTGAGCCACGTAGACGGTGAGTGTTTGGTTGCTGGCATCCTTCCACGCGGTGATCGGTGGAGTCTTCAACGCCGTACGGCCACTGACAGTATTCGCATTGCACGTCATCTTCCAGCTATATGGCGTCTCTCCGTCGCTAGCACCGCCCGTGCGGTACTCCACCTCGTCATGCTCAATGCGACCGTAATAACCGATGAATAGATTAAGCCCAGCAACCGGCACGGTGTCCGTCCCTGCGGCAGAACTCTCAATCTGAATCCAACTATTGGGGTAAAGAATCACACTGGCGGCAATCGGGTCCGTGAGTGTGTCAACATGGAGTAGGCAGCGACGAACCATCACCTCAGACCGACCCCATAGGATATCAGCAACAATCGTTTGCTTGTTTGATAAATCGGAATCTACTATATTCAGCCGTTGGCCGGGGTCCATTGCAGTGAAAAATGACGCTCCACCTGTAGTAAGCCCACAATCGCAAAATGTAATATCACTATCGGACGTTGCATTCAGGGCGATAACATCATTAGGCGTTAAAAATGTACATGACACAAACTTCAGTCTCCTATAGGCCAGCACATTAAACTGCAAGTCGTCGTTAAAATCAAAAAAGCAATCGGTGTATATCGAACCAAGAGCAGTTGTTATACTGCCTTTGTCCTGCACGTCAAATTTCAATCCATAGACACGCATGTTTCCCGAGATCGAAAGATCTTCTGTTCCTCCCGTCGTCTGGATGTGTCCGCCGCCATCCACCATGCTCTCATATGTCGAAGGTGGCTCACCACTGGTAATGTCGGCAGTGATAATCGTGATCGGAGAAGCAAGCGTCCCGTTAGGAAAGGCAAGGGTATAGGTACTACCCTTATTCTCTTGGTGGTCTGATCCGATGTAAATAGTAGAGCCAGCAGCGGCAGCTAGAATCGCAGCGTTATCAATCGCGACAAACGCGTTCGCCCACGACGAGCCGTCGCTATCGTTGCCGCCATCATCAACATATAGAACTGCCATGCTTACCCCGCGTCAACGATCCATTCTTGCAAGTCCACTATACGATCTCGCGTTGCCACCACCTCGTTACCGAAGGCGGCCAACATCGGGTCGATTACGTTGTCGCGGAAGTTGATTAGTTCCGTTTTCAGGTGATCGCCACTGGCAGGATCGGTAATGTCGGTCCCGAACTCAGCCGCCAAGTCCTTGAGCCGCTGGCACTCTTCCAGGTTTGAACGGACTCGTGCCGCCAGTCGTTCAATACGCACGTAGAGGTGATCGTTGTTTGTTTCTGTCCAAGCCATTGCTTAGGTTCCTTTCTAAAATTGTCGAATCAGCACTTGACGACCCAGAATTCTGGCTTTCGTCTTTTCCAAAAACGTATGGATCGGACCTATCGTATTGATTACCCGAATCGGTGCTGGTCGAATAACTTTGATCGTTCTCGCCCGATACACCGGGACTCTCATCACCGAGTATCCAAGAACCGACTGATAGATTGGTGTTTTGATTCTGGAGTACATCACAATCGGAACAAACTCCTGAGCAACAACAGGCGATTCGACAACGACGTAATCGACCGGACCGATTGCCATCGATGCTAACAATACAATCTCAAACATTTTCACTCTCCTTCATTGAATTTTCTGATCTCTTCCTCAGTACACTTCACCCAAACCTTGGAAACTCCCTCAAAATAAGCAATGACCCCCTTTACTGCCATTTCCCGCTGTTCTGGTGTAAGTTTAGGTCTTTTCATCATTCATCCTTTTTCAGAATTCAAAATGACTCGGAACCAATCTATATGAAATGGCTCCCCCGACTTGCACGGCTCCGCCAAGCAAGAGATTCAATCCCAAGCCCGTGGCCGTTCTGCACCAACCATTTTTGTTTTCTGGAGCAGACACGCCGCCGTTGGCTGCCAAGGGCATCGGACCTATTCTGTCCGTCCCTGCTGTAGCATCCTCGAACGTCACATCAACGGCTCCGGCCGCAACCAAAACGTAACTGAGCAAAATAATGTCATACCCAACAACTCCCACCACCAAGACATTAGATGCTCCCGTGTTTTCATTGACGTTGAGATACCTGATTTCTGTGGCTCTGTTGGCCATGGCACTTTACCTCCTAAATTTCATTTTGGGATAAGCAAACACTGCTCATCGCTTTCCTACACCTGTCAACAACAAAACAATCTCCCCTTCATATTGAAACTACTTCCCCACTCCGGTCAGCATTATCCTCGTCCCCCTCGACCAAGCGAATTGCGAAAACGATCCGACTATCTGATCGCTGACATCATGATTCACCCCGACCTTGTTGTGAATGTTCATGCTGAGATAATCTCCCAAGTTCTCGTCCGGCATCGTCCCAACGTAGTAGTATCCCGCTGCTGGTGTCTCCACCAACGCTATCGTATAATCCCCGTTCGTCCAATTCGCGTTTTTCTGAGCCTCGAACTCTGTCCCGTTCCAGATCAAACCGGCAACATCACGAACTACAGCGTAGAGGGTTGCCCCGGAAATGTCGTGCGTATGTTGAATTTCATTTGCCATGATTTAATCCCTCAATAAATATGATAATGCAACGAAAGGGTTACGCTGTCGAGTGCCCCAGTGCTGCTCATCACCTTTGCTTTGATTTGCGAATTTGCCGCAACGACTGGGGTTATAATTGATATGGCTTCGCTTCTCACTTGATTTGTTACTCGCACAATGCGAAAACGAGCAATCTCGACCTCTGAAGCATCCGCCCCTGAATACAAAACAATCTCATACGTGGCATTGGCCGACATTACCTCTATAGTGACAAAATGAATGTCAAAATCCGCAGTAATGGCATTCGTTGCTACCATCACCACAAAGCTTCCCAGATCCCAAGCATTTGAATCCCCCGCAGTCACAACCACCCCGGCCGCGCCCGAAGGAATCACTCTTGATCGATTGTGCGTGTGCTCTTCAAGCAAATGAAGTCGGCCAGTCAAGGTAGAAATGGTATGATGATCACCTCGATTACCGATCACGTCCCGTATTTGATCGTTGTCAGAACCATCTACTGAGGGTACATCGTGAAAAGCATCAATCTGCTTTGCTTGGGCTACGAGAGATTTGGTTGCTCCCGATGCCGCTGCATCCGCCTTGTTACCTATCACATCACGTACCGTAAGATTGCTTGACCCATTAGCAGCAGGCACCGTGTGTGGGCCTTGAATTGTTGAACTTGGCATCAGAAACCTCCCCCATTCTGTGTATGCAGGTCTGATATCATTCTTCGTTGTTCTTTTACGTCTCTTTTGATCTCACCAATACCTTCCAACACGAATGGCATCTGAGCATCGATCCGAACGACTTTTTTGTTTGTCTCGTTGATCTTCTCGTTTATCTCCTCTTCGGTCCTCTTAATGTCCTCATGGATGTTGGTGACCATCAAATAGCAAGATTCAACCACGATCCAAGTGGAAGCTACCGCAATTCCCAAGAATCCGATGGCCGCAAATGTCATGCCCCATAATCGCTTGTGTTTTTGATTGCAGTCACTTTCAGTCATCAATTTTTCGGGAGAAGTTTCGGGAACTGTCATCAGTTGTCTTTCGCTCTGGAGGCAGTCAAGGCTTGCTTGACTAAAAGCAATAACTCTTCGTCAGATAAATAACCCACTCTCATTGACTTGATTTTCCCGTTGATCAACAGAACGGAGGTGGGGACAATTCCCACATTCATTTTCTTGGCCAGATTTGGACACTTGTCGAGGTCCACGTAGTGAATCGGATACCCGACCGTCTGAAACTTGACCACGGTGGGTTTCATTTGCTTGCAAGGGGCACACCACTTGGCCGTGAATTGGTACACCGCGTTCAACGGCAGCGGTCTCTTGTTGATCGACCAGCCCTCCCAAGGACTTATCTCCCCACCTTTCAACAAGTCATAGTTGGCTGTTTTCTTCGGTTTGGATATCAGAGCAACTGACTGTTTCTGACAGTTGGCAAAGCAAGCCTTGTTGGGGTCACATTGACCAGGAATGCAAACCTCGGCAGGCATCAGGGGTTCGGGTTGGTACATCAATTGATAGTCAACGGCAGAGGCGGCAGACAGGAACGCCGTCAACGACAATGCCATCGATATCACAAATTCATCTACAGTCATTATCCACCTTCTAGACGAAAAACCTCTTCAACCACAACGGCCAACAACACTTGCCTGTTACGTGCACCTTCCATTGTTCTGAATTTTCCGATCAAGACTTTTCCTACAGAAAGCAACCACAGGAACTTCTCCCGATCGTCATACTTGATCTTGAAATAACCCATTGCAGGCATTGTTCTTCTCCCATTACAGTAAAAGCACAAATCACAAACCCATCAACTACAAACCAATTTGTGCCGAAAAATCGTGTATTCAAATAACTTCCCTCGCAATACAAAACACAACCCCTTCCGATGTTCTATGTAATTCTCCTTTTCCCACTCAGGTAATCCTATTCCAGGGTCATTTTCTCGTGCCCGCTCTTCACATTTCTTCTTGGCTAATTCCAAACTGGCAAAATGATAATCACCCCCAGAATATATCTGATTGCCCATATTGTCTTCAGCCGTCCAAATAAACTTCAACATCATCGTTCTCCCATTACAACAAAAGCATGAACATCAGAATCGAAAGGATCAACCTAAGCATGTTGATCTCCGCCATGTGATCTTCGATCCAATCATGAAACTTCTCCCAATCTATCAACCCTTGGACGGCCTCTTGCTTTCTGTACCGTCGCACCAGGAACTTGCCCAACCGTCTCCTGCCCCGGTCCCGTCTCTCTGATATTCTCAACCCATGAATGGCCCGGTAATACAAATCGCTGCTCTTCTCGAACGACTTCGGCACCGGGGCGAGCACTGCCAGATCACAGTAGTTGGACACCGCTTGATCGATTTCATCGTCCGTGACTTGAGGGAACATCATTGTTAGGCCTTTTTTGGTTTGGGAATCAATCCTTCACGAGTGTCTTTATTTGGAGGTGGGGTGGGTATCTTCACCTCCCTTGGATTCATCCAAGGAGCGGGAACGTTCTTCGTCGGTGCGGCTGAAGAACAATTACAATCACATTCAAATTCAGCCAAGACCAATCTGATTCTTGCCTTCTTTACAGTGCGACGCAACCACCATCGACATAACAAAGGAAGCCAAACGTCAATATTTCCATTTGGATGGGCCTGAATAAAACCAATCACACCCCTCATCGGGAATTTTGCCCCTATCTTGCTTATATCAGTTTCTTTCCTGACCTCTTTCACCAGCCGTCTGGTCAACTGCCATGCTTCTCGTCTAAGCATCATTATCCCCTTGTCAAAAAATACCATGCTACCAGGGCGGTCGCTGCAACGTCTATGAATCGAAACAGCCACTTCATCTTATGCCCATCGCCGCATTCCATCTCATCCAATTTTCTATACCAGCATCCACATTGCCAAAACTCCAATTCCTTTTTTCGAGAAGGTAAAGCATTTCCTCTCGTATGCGTCTAGCCATAAACACTGTTATGGATGCAACCTTGTCTGCCTTGTTAATCAGCCTTTGCATATTTTCCTGACTCAGTAAACAACGAAATCGAAAAATCAAATCAGTATTCCCTTTCATTCTTCGTTCTCCTCGGATTTTGATTACCTACTAATGGAAACCACCTAAACTGACAACCTCAGCAAAGTCGGTTGCATGCCACCAGGCATAACATTCTCCAAAACTGCTTCTGAATTCAACGGCATAGCTAGGCAACCGGCCATGTTCGATGTGATCGTATCCCGTTGTCTTTAACACTTTCCTGGTCAAAGGAAATTCGTCCCAGTTCCAAGCCCTTCCATTAACAACCGTTTCTGCCTTTGCAATTACGCCCATATTGCCATCCGGAGTTTTCACCCAATCACCTGGATAAAGTGATGGCTGCCCGCACTCTTCGTCCGCAGACAATAAGAACACTTCATCCGACGTACTATCCGTATTGTTGTTTGACTGATTCATTCTTCGTTCTCCTCACAAGATTCCAAACTGTAACTTGGAATAATCACATAATTTTTTGTCCACGTTGACCTGCCACAGGCTTCTATAATAGCAAACATTGCCTCTTCCTCAGTTTTATAAGTACTATAGAATTCAAGATGTTTTATTGCTTCACCATACTCAACCCGCTCATATACATCAAAACTTTTTCTCATCTTCATCAAGGACAAGTCAAATTCTCCTCATATCAAAATGTAATCGTGGTTCCCGTTCGTCTGCGAAGGGTATCCCTCGAACCCGGACAAAGCAAAAGAGTCGTTCTGCCTCAACATCTTGTTCACCACGTCTGCATCGACCCAGAACGACCCGTCGGGCTGCTCGTGCCTCTTGGGGCCTGATATCCAATTCGGCCCCCAACTGTTCATACACAGCAAGCCAGGACGCTTATAAGCATCGTCCAGACCACAAAAAAGCATGCAATTGTGAACAGCCACCATATCAGCAATGTAGCTTTCCGAATCGGCTACTTGATAGTTGAACACTGACCCACTGTAATGTTCCGTGGTTACTTCCCTAACCGGCATGCAATACATTTTATCTAAATCAAACGTTTCCTTCCGTTTCGGGGTCTGCATCCAAGTAACTCTGTATCCCTGCTTAGCATTCGGAAACGCCTTCCTGTTCATGTTCGACATACCCAAAATCGGAAGACGATCAATCGTAGACAATATCGCTACAAGCTGATTCATCAAAACACGGGAAGTCGAGTCAATATAATTCTGACCGTTGTCTCGGATTCCACCATCGCCATGTTGGATTCCTTCAATTACCGATTCCATATCCCATGTCATCAACCAGTATGGGATTCGTTTGTTGGGAGCTTTGGTTCCAAACCACGATGCAAACGATCTTGCCATAACAGCGGAATTTACTCGAATGGCCACAGCCTTGTCACTATTAGAATGCTGCTTGACAACAACAGGAACACCGAACGACTCTAGTAACGATACACACCGATCAATGTCAGCATCTACCGATAACGTGAATCCAATCCGATGATTTTTCTCAGTATGACCTTCCGCAATAAACAGTCCAAACAACCATGCGAGGTCTTTGCTTGGGACAATCTGAGAAGGATCATTAACACCCCGTCTATTTGATTCCAACCATGTTGGTGTTATTGTCTCATCACACTGAAGCTTTGGTCTGACCAAATAATCACCCTTTGCAACATCCTTCGCCTGTACATAAACAGCATTGCAAATATCCGTCGCTGATCTATTTCTTTCTAGCCGGGTTTCCTTTCTCCATAACAAACCATTCGCAGAAAGTCGAATCACCAACACTGGGTGCTTATCAGTAAAAACCACGTCGGGCACCCCGGTTGATCGAATCCTCACAACATCACCATCATACTGACGTTCAAGCTTCTCTTCAACTTCATGCAAACACCCATCAGACCCAAATACTAAGGAGCCGACACGAACATCTTTCGCATCAACAAAGTCTTTTCCCATTATCACCGTATCCGGCATACAACAATGTCCCCACGTACCCTTCGGTCTTGCAAATCCATCCTTGTCCCGAACGTCACTGAATCCCTGATCCGAGCAGGGTGGAATCACGTAACCATTGGCAAGAGCATCCCTCGCCTCTTCATAAGAAGTGACCAAGGAGTAGGTTCGCACCGGGTGCTTTCGTGCAATGGGTTCGAGAATATCTGGAACACCCTGCCGTCCCCACTCCTTGGCCTTGGTTCCGCTGTATTTCCTCAAATCAAACTTGTGTCCATTCTCTGTGTACTCCCGCCTCGGCAGGATTCCATACTCCTGAACCCACTTTGCAGCCCATGCCCCAACCGATCCATCACCGTTGCCCAATTGGCCACCACCGATCTCAACTCTTGATCCCCCATAAATGGCCTCGGTTGCCGCCTCTTCCTTGTACTCTTCCTTCTCCTTGTGCAAGACGATCTCGACACAAGCCAGGACATCCACACCCAATCCAAAGCCGTGTGAAACGCAATCTCCGATTGCTTGCTCGTGGATCGGGAAATGACCGAGCACCTCCTCGACTGCCTTGTAGAGTCTCGCAACTTTTCCCTTTCCCGACTCCCTGATGCCGTCGGCGGCACAGCAGAACACAGGGTGTCTCATCGACGAAAGAACCTTGTCGACTTCGGCTGGCTTCCTTATCCATCCTTGCTGATAATTTGGCATGTCTTCTCACCTTATTTAACTTATTGCAAGTTTTTCAAAAGCCTTCCCAACGGAAGCAAAGGCCACAATACAGACCGCACCATGTACCACTTTGTATCATGCCAGTTGGGTCTACCATGCTTGCAGAAGTCAAGTATACAATAAATGAAGAACACAAGCAGACCAACTACCAAATACATAAAAGCAGCAATTAGTAAAATCATCTATCTTCTCACCTTATTTTGAATTTTCAAAAGCCTTCTGCAACCCAAGTCATTTCCCGTGCCAAGGTTGGCTCACATCCATTCAACTTTACGAAGGAAAACCACCACTTGAGGTTTCCCAATATCCTGTTTTCGGTGATTTCATGGCCTTGTGCATGACTGAAGGACAGGGATTGAAGACGTAAATTGCTTGGATCGTCGTTCTGATTGTTGGTGTCAATGTGATCGACCACACACCCTTCCGGGATGAGCTTGAGGTTGTGCAAAATCCAGACCAGCCTGTTTCTGTAGACCGTCAACCTTTTTGCACCAAATCTGAACCGCCATCTTCCACTTTTCGGATGCTGGTCGGGCTTCTTCGTCATCCACTTCTTCCAGCCGAAATGAAAAACACGAATACAATCGCCATCCAACTTGATGTAACCGGTTTTTGCCAAAGCCAGCAATCTGGTTTCTTCTGGATTCAATCACTGTCCTTAAACATCTTTTTCAAGATGAAACGGATACCTAAATACAAAACGGCCACACCCGATACCACCAATGCAATTACTCCACATATCTGAGTCATTTGATAGCCTTCAATCCCCACGCACTATTGCCACAATCATACATATTGGACAAATTGCAAAATTCAATACAGCGACCAATGGAACCCGCCACCATGACCAACCGAAACACTTAACCTGCTGCCGGACAGCATAAATGCCCCACAGCCCAAAAATTCCCATTATGATATAAATAGACTCATTCATTTCACCGCCTTCAGTCCCTTGGAAATGGCTTGCCAATGGGTGATGTGGTCCTCCACGGACTCCAGCAGACCCGCTTTTGCATTCGAGTTGAGCTGCATTCTCAGCTTTTCGCCCCACTCCTTCCATGCCACATGTCGAGGTACAGCTTCTCTACTAGCATTGAAAGTGGCGTCGACTATCGCATCAAGGTCATTTAACGTTCCTGCCGCCATCCTGGCCGTCACTATATCATATGCCCCTGCCAACGCCTTCGCCTCTACAGCCCTCTCAGACCCCTCGACCGTGTCCTGGACCCAATCCCTCACCAGGGCCGAGAGACCCGTCAGGGGCCTGTCTGGGTCGGGTGGAGGGGGAAGGGGAGGAGAAGGTGGACTAGCCTCACCAATCGCTATGGCATGCTGATAGAACCGAAATTTCCCATCAGTCATCGTCCCTAATAAAATTGAATAGGTCTTCACCAACCCATCCCCACAAAGTACAGCACCTCGCTTAGATGAATCGACAAAGAAGTTTTTAGTCATTGGATGAATCGCCCAATCCATTGACTGGATACTATCATCACTAACAATAAAGATTGCTAATTCTCCGACCGCGACCTTGTTCGGTCCCACGATGACCGCCTGTGGAGAGGGTTCTGACGCCTTCCCCACAGACAGCCAACACAAAACGGTCACAACAGCTTGACACAACACTGCTGCTCTCATCTTCTCGGTTCCTCTCATTTAGATGCTTTTAGCAATTGCAGTACCATCTGGATGACCTGAACGATGATCGTCACCCAAGCAGTAATGTCAACGGATGCTACCGTTGCTGGTGTCGATCTAGCTTTCATCATAGTTACAGCAGGTAATTCACCCTGGACAAAAGCCAGAATGGGGTCCACAACCTCGACTTCACTCTGACTGGATTCGTCCGATTCCTCATCGTCCGGATTGAACTTGTCCAATGCCTTCTCCACGATAACATAGAAGGCGTCGTAGGAAGCATCATCCTTGATCACCGCCGCCAAAAACTCAACTGCATCGTCGTCAAGATCGAAAGCCGTCTGATCGGCGAGGAAATCGAACAACGCCATCAACTCAGTCAGCCATTCTCGCAGACCATCGTAATCTGTCTTGATGTTGAGCAGTCCCCTGCCCTTCATCAGCAACTTCAGCAAAAACCCAAGATTGAAAGTGCTCTCCATCATCCTTCTCCTTGTTTGAAACCAGTTCTTCTGAAACTCATTCCCAAAACCCCATTATAAGAGAAAAGGCCCCTACCTTATATATCAATCATCGTCCTCATAAATATCTCTCAGTTCATCGGGCATTTCGTCTATTTCTTCATCCGACAACGGGCCCTCATCCTCAGAGAAATAAACATGGTCACCACTGAAAAAATATCCCAACAACTCCATGGCATGGGGAAGAACTATCACCAAGGCAGTCCCCACGTCGGCATGCCCATATTCATCCGATACTGCTTTCAACACAAAGCCAGATGGAACCTTGGCCTCAATCTCAAATTTCCCCATGTCTCTACGCATTTCATCATTTTCAAAGCATTCCAGTTTTCGTTCTTTCAGAGATTGAACGAAGCATTGTCCCATTATCTTGAGATTGCTGGGACTGGAAAATGTCATTTCCTGCATAGGCACACCCAGCTTTATCAATCGTTGGGCAGTGAAGCTGCCCCCTGCTGCCGGGTCATAGCCAAACCAATCCAAATGAAACAATCCAAAAACTTGCTTGCATACCGACTCGACCGCCTCAATGTCCACCTCTAGTTTCTTTCCCCCACCCATGATGCTCGGTGCAAAATCTCGTATGTAAGCAATTCTGATTCGAGATTCCCTTGCATTTGTACCAACCACCACAATCCCAGCATGATCGTGACTGATGCCCAGGTCGAGTCCCGCTCCATACAACCATCCATCCTCAGGCTTGTCCAACGGCTGCAAATCTTCCCGAAAACATGCATCTATGTCATCTTCCGAGACGGCACCACCCCGGCCGCTTATCCATCTACCCTCCCAGAGTCGAGCATATTCAAACGGATCGTTTCTGTCCTTTGCCTCCTGCACATCCTCCCTGTTCACCCAAGGAGCCAGCTTGTGCCAAATGAATGTCTTCCATCTATCAAGCTTTACCGCTATCTTCCGCCACACCTCGGCCTTCGAGCCCTTGAATCCAGCATTTGTGGACACGATCACGATGCCCTGCGGCACACCGTCTGCGTTGTTCCGATGAGTCTCCATCACTGACCAACGCTCAACATGGACCAACTCATTCAGGATCAACAAATCTGGGGTCTCGCCATGTGCTCCCCCAGCCGTTCCGGTGGCCTCTATCGTGGTCTTGACCAAATCCTTCTCGAACGTGATTCCTTGTATCCTGTTCTGAACCACCCGAATCCGACCCTTCAGCCACTCGTTGTAATAGAGCAAATCTTCGATCCTGGTCTTGATGATCCCCGCTTGTTTTTGATTGGAGGCGATGATCTGAATCTTGAAGGGCCTTTTGGGAAATGCCATCAGCCAAGCAATGATTATGGCGAGGTCAGCGTCCTTAGACGCCTTCTTCGTGCGTTCCAACCAGAAGCGTCTAACCGGGGGCATGGTTCCGTCACGAAGTGCATGGAGCGACGGGGCTATTGACTTGAAGAATTCAAGCTGAAAGTCGGCTATGCAATCCTCGAACAACTGGGGACCGCTGGCCGACGGAATGGTCAGACATCGAGTGAACAACAGAAAGTCGTTCTCGGACTTCTCGACGTACTGCTCGTGAAGAGCTTGTTGATTGTACTCGCTAATATCTACTGGATTCATCCATGTTTCTCTGTTGCTTTCAACGTGGCAAGGCAGATGGCGTGGGCATGGATATTGGCTGATTCTTTTATGTGAAAGCCATCGGACCAGGAGAGCTTTACTTCCCAACGAGACTCATAGGGATTCCAAACAATCTCAATGCTACCCATCCCGCCGTGCTTGGAAGCAAGGGGACCGCTTAAAACTGGATGTATGGTTTCCATTGCGAAGGGCGTCGGCCGGTGCTGTAAGGTTTAGGATGCCATGGCACCGCGTTCCCATCCTTGTTTATGGTGTAGGGCTCCGGTTCGTTGCAGCCGCTAAATCGTGCTTTGCCAGCGGGACCTTTACCTATCAACTCGGCCACCAGTGCATCAAGTTCCGGCCCCGCCTTGCGTTCAGTCTCCATAACTTTCATTTTATCCTGTCCACTTGTCATTTGTTCTCCTTTTCATCCCCTACTTGTGATTTCAACCAATCCTTCGCCAATCCATATACCTCCCCACACTCCTCCTGTACCTTCTCGTTGTTGACCACCTTCGGCAGAACATAGATAACAGCCATCTGCTTGGTGGTGGGTGTCAGAACAGCCAAAGGGAAAAACACCAAGACAACAGCGATGCCCAAACGATAGGGAGTTTTCGACAGCCTCAGAAACTCCTTTGCCGTTTTCTCCTCTGAATCTGTATATACCACTGTCCTGATAACAAATAGACTACCCAACACAATCACACCCGAAACAGAAACACCGATGAACAGAGACGACAAAGCATCCATCCTCATCATCCAGTACAACGTCCAAGGACTAACCATCACTCATTCTCCTTTGAAAAATATTACTACACTTTCCCATCATGACTTCTTCTCTTCTTCCTCATTATATCCATCTACATCAATCGTTTTTTGCTGTGATTCCCTTTTCAACCTTTCCATCGCACTCATCGCTGCAACGATAGCATCAGGGGACGCGCCAGCGAACGGGTTGTTCTCATTGTGAAGATGTAGATGGTTTCCTCCGGGAGGTGGATCACCTTTGCTTTTCTTCTCAACATACAGCCCTTCCAACTTCGCAATTTCCACAACTCCTTTCCTGGCACTTTCCAGAAACGCAACGTCCCCGGCCTTACCCAACTGTTTCTGCGTCACCACCTCCAGCTTCAACGTACTCTCACCGTCGCACACCTCGCACCATTCATCCTCAGTCCCTTTTTTGATTCCTGTTCCCTTGCAAGCCTCACACTTCTCTTGCTTCGACACGGTGGTTGTTTCCACCTCCCTTTGCATACTTATCTCGAAAGAATTCAAGCTCTTCTGCACAGAATAAGCCAACTGGTTTATTCGATAGTTCCTCTTGTATTTCAGTTCCGTCGATGTCTGTTCATCCTGCCAACCTTGCTCTATCAAGTTCCTGTAATTGCGTATCGTTACCGGATGAAGATGGAACATCGCCCCCAGCTTCGTGTTGTTCGTGTGACCGCTCAACAGCAACGGCTTCAGCTTCTCTATCACCCCGGACCTTTTCACCCTCAAGGCCACGATACGTTTGCTTCTGTTCGCTCTTATCCTGTGATCTGATAATCCCATTACTTCCCTATAAATAAATTCAACGTCATGGCCACTCACTCCCAATCTTCTCTATTTATCCCCTCAGACCTTTTCTGTTGTTTTATGTTTCCTCAACTTCCTCATCTTTGACCAGTATTTCCTGGTACTCGCTTGGAATTACTTTGGTTTGATCTTCAGTAAGAGGGATTGGCTCTTCCTTCATTATCTCCACCATCGAATCAGTTGGAAAAATAGCAATGCCGCCTTCGCTTTCCCTCCATGTCCAATATCCAGCTTTCTTCATTCTTTTTGTTGTTTCCAAAATGAATTCTGGTGTCAGATCAGAAAACTCCTTGAAAAACACTTGAACTCCCACCGCCTTGCCATTGACCACACCCACCTGCATCGCCACAAAAATACTTACGACAAAATCCCTTCTGGCATCGAGCATTGTCGTCACTCTCATCACTTATCCTCCATTTTCGTGCTTTGTGATCACAAATCGATTTTGCATTGGGAACATCCCAGGCTTGTAATTGGTTTTCACTTTCTCCTTCAACCGCTTATATGCTGCAATCGTTCTTTCATACTTGGCAATATCTTGTCTTGCAAATTTTCTGAATTTTTCTACTGATGGCAAACCCATCCCTAACCCAATCTTTATTTCCGTGATCTTCCTTTCATGCACCTCAATTGCCGAATCAATGGCTTTGTCGATCATCTTCCTTTCTGTTGCCGTGAGTTTCATCACTGTCCTTGTCCCTCCGGCCATTCCACATCGCCGAAAACAAACAACTCCATTAGTATCTCCATCGCCACCATCACACCACCCACAGCCATCCGCCGATAAACACACACCAGCCTGCCAGGACCAAGTCACCAGGGAATGCGATATAGACGGGCAGCCCAGTCCGACTATGCGTCCCCCTATTCCCCACCAACGTCGCTGCCCCAAGTAGTCCAACTGCTGCCAGGACAACGAAAGCGACAGTTGCGGACATCGACCCGCACGACGCCAACCAGGCCAGGAAGAAATGAAATGCTGGCCATGCTACCGCGGTGATGAATTTCGTAATCATGATTACGTTTACTTTCCTCTTTACTGACTTGATTTCCATGTTATTTCGATCTCCAAGCAGCGGCCAAAGCAAGTACCACCAAACATATACAAAGACCTGTTCCAATCGCACTAATGTCTCTCTCAACAGTACCAATGGCCATCAACGATACACCACTCGTCGTCGCGACAGTGATCGCAACCCAAAAAATCATTGCGAGTTTTCTCATTTTGTGTTCTCCTTTGTGAATTGAAAATGTGGTGAGCAGCCGTCTTGCGACTCAGCGGGAAGCGTCAAGTATCCCACGTACTGCTTGCCACAAGTGGTCCCGGCAGAAGTCGAACCTGCATTCCAGGAATTTCTTCCAGTGCCCTACCTGTTTATCTTTAGACGACGGGACCAAAATCAAAGAGGGGAGCGGGGATTTGAACCAGCGTGTTCATGCGGAATGACCGCTACTTACGCCTTTCCATGCTTCCTTCGCGTCCGCAAGAAGCACCCACCAGAGACTCCCCGTTATTCCCTATCTGTTGTGCCCGCACTTGGCGGGCGGAGTCATATCGCCCCAGGTAACTGACTAGGGTGCATTGGGCATCACCCCCTTTCTTTAACTAAGGTCAACATTATTATATCCCTCTTCCATGTCCTCTACTTTCTGCAATATCGTCTTTTTTCGATTGCCGGCGTTCACGTCACCCCTTATCACGTCGATGTATTCTCCAATTCTGTCGGCGACATCCTGCCAACTCAGCCCGGTCTCCCTCAATTTGCAAATACCCTCCACCAACAGCTCCATGGCCTCTTCTCGCAGCACGTCGTTCTTTTGTCGTCTTTCCATCTTCATTATATCTCTATGATCGTTCCCAACCTGTATGCTGGAATGTCGGTACACAAAACGAATTGGATGCCCAACTCATCTGCCAACTGTATCAGCATTTCTCTTGTCCTGGCTTGATTTTGCTTTCCTCGGATTTGACTGAATGGCTCATCCAACACGACCAATTTTCTCCTGACCGGCTTCGACAGCATTATGCAAGCCAAACGCAAAGCAAGAGCAGCAACATCGATCACACCACCTCCCACTTCGTTCAACGGATCATCCAATTCAAGACCATCCCGAACGAACACCATCCTGGCCTCGGTTTTTCCCCGCTTCCTGTCAAACCTGATGTGGAACTCGTAAGGATCGTCGAAGACGACTCCCAAGCACTTCGTGACTATCCTGGCTATCTTCGCGTGGGCCTTCTGCTGGACGGCCTGGGCTATGTGCTGCACCATCTCCTGGGCTTGCAGCAAGTCGTCAACCTTTTGCTGACTGACCTCCACCGCCTGCCGATCCTTCTTCTCCTGCCTCTCGGCCAACTGTCGCTCAACCAGCCACTTGTCAACCTGTTCTCTTGTTTTGTCTATGTCAATCATTTTTCTAACATTCCCGAAATTCTTTATCGAATCGTTTATGAAAGCCTGTCGCACATAATACTCCTACAACCTTCTCTGTCACATTTCATAACTCCCATCATTTCTTCCTTCCAAAAATATCACCCAATGCACCCCAGTCCTTGAAAATGCCATCAAACGGGTGCTTTTGATTCTTTATGGCGGCAAAATCATTTGCAGCCCCTTCTAAGTCTGGCTTCTCCCGATCGGCATCGTACATCCTTCTGAGTTGGTATCTGAACGAGGCCACGCTAATGGTCATCTTAGACTCATCATCGGCCAACTTGGGAGTCCTCTTCACCAACGCCTCCCATCGTTCGTTGAAACTCATTTCTCATCTTCCTTTACAGGTTTGCATTCCGGGTCTATATCCAATTTCTCTACTATGTCCGATGCTGGAACATCACTCAACTCATGTGACCATTGATAATCTGACCATGCCGGACGAAGTCTGTATCTGCGAACCCCATCTGACCAGATACAAGAAGTCTGCACTTGCATTGGTCGAGGATTACCCGAAATCATCACCCAATCATTCATTTCATATTCAGGACAAGCCATCGGATATGGATCGGAGCATCCTACACAAACCACCATGGCTATAAACAAGTATCGTTTCATCATTCTTCCTTTTTCGTCACGAGCCAAGTGAACGTCGTCTCACCGGTCTTCGGATCACATACCCATTCCGCACATCCCCTTTCAATTTCCATATCCCTTCGTATGTCTAATGTCACAAATGCTCCAGTGACAACACCGACAAAAAGCATAATCAAACAACATATTGATGGCACAAAGCTATTCTTCATTTCTTCTCTCCTTTTAGAATCTTGTAAATGAAAAAATCACCCTCTTTCCTGCCATGGTCAATAGGCAAGGGATGAATGTAACTGATTATGACAACCCCCTGGCACTTCTGAAGCTTCGGGGTCAATTCTTTTATGAGTTTCTGGGGCAAATAGAGATAGAAAACGGTGGCCGGCAACTTCTCAAAGTCAACTTCCCGCAAATCGGCATGGTAGATTTTCACCAAATGATCCACCTTGTTCTGCTTCACGGTCTGTCTTGCCAGCTTCACCCTCTTTTCATCGTAATCAATACCAACAGCCCTGCATCCCGTCTTCATTGCAGCCATAGAGACAATCCTGCCGTCGCCGCATCCCAAGTCATAGAAAACATCATCTTTAGTCAACAAGAGAATCGAAACGGCCTTCTCGCACTGCTTCATCGGAGTCGGGGCATCGGGCTGTCCGCAAAGGACCAACAGCAAAAGAATCATTTTTCAATTCCTTTTCTTACTTACCATTGTCGGTCGGCTGGGGTTTGGGGGTTAGTCACGGTCGGCTTCCCTTGGCGGCTTTAATTAATTCATCCATGGAGACAGGGACCAATTCATAGATCACTGGATAATTTCGTTCCCACCACCCAGCTTTACCTTTAATTGGCCGCTGCTCTGTTCGCTCAGTAATAATCTGCCGTGCCGTGTCGCCTTTATTTGACTGCAAATTACCTCGTCTGTTACCTGCAACGAATCGTCTTTTCATCGCTCTAGCTCCTTCGCCTTGGCTTGCCTATGTTTCGCCAGAATCGCCACCAGTATCGCCCGGCCTCTAGCTTGAGCTTTCGGGGTTCTTTTCGACTTCGATCACTAGGGCTGCGTCTAGCTGAATGGATAAGTTGCGGCACGGGCGGCCTCGGCCATCAACCGATGAATAGATCACTCTCAGGTCGCCTCGTATCCGCCGATCCACTACGAGGTGACCCCTGAACGTCGGCCGGTACTTAATTTCAAGCCGGTCGATGCCTGATTCGTCGGCCAGTTTCGCTACCCCACGGGCAAAGGTTATATGCTCAACGGGGATACTTGGCGGTTCGATGTCGAGTGCTTTACTCACGGTTCTTCTCCTTTGCTTGAATAGCTGATAAAATCGCCCGGCAAATCGCCAGGGCTTCGGCCCTACCTTTGTCGCCGTTGGTTTCAGAATATTTGCAATAAAACGGTGCATGTCCCTCTATATAGGCACAACACTTTTGTCCTTTTGGTAAGTGGTCTAAATATGACCCATCCGCTCGCCTTCTCGCCTCGCCAGCGTGTGCGGCGTTGGTGGAGGGGGCCTTGTTGGGAGCCCACGCACTTTTTCCATCTGGGGCCCACTTCCAATACCACCAGCCGTCTGGCGAGTATTGAATCGCGTCAACAGGAACCGCCCCTGAGTAAGTCGGCTTGGGTTCGCACCACTCCGCCACGGCAGCATTAAGCTCCACTGACGGCATCGCGGTTGCGGAGTCCATGTTGAGTAGGTCAATCGGCATCGGGCTTCTCCTTGGCCTCTGCGGCTTCAACTGGCTTTGCGTCTAAGCATGGGTCCTGCCGTTCCTTTGCGTCTGCCATGCTCTCGCAATGACACGCCAATGCACGGCCCTCTTGAAGGTGAGCCATGCACGTCCAGGAAACTTCATCGCAAGCACGATACTGCCAATCGCACCAACGCTCGGGGTTATCGGGTTTCTCCTTTGCCTCGGCGGCTTCGCGAGTGTTACAGCATTGGTTGGGATAGAATACATACAGTTCATGCGACAATAGCTGGACGGTCACTTCGCTGGCAGCAACGATTGTGACCCTGCCCACTGCTACACCCATCACGAGACCATCCGTTTTTCTAGTGCGGGGGTTGATTAAATATGCCCCATCTTCTAACCATATTCTCATTCCCGGGTGCATCGCCACATCCTGTACCCGCTCACCCGCCTCATTCAGCCGCCAGCACTTCGGCAGCTTGGCGACCGTGGCTCGCAACTTGCATCGCTTGCAATCCGGACTCGTAAATGGTCCCGTTAGCTCACTTGGCATCGGTTTTCTCCTTTATGGTACTCACACACCAGTGTCGCAACCGTCAGACAAGCTGCCGCCATATCGTGATTGTCCTGCCTTCTCCTTCGCCTCGGCGGCTTTCTTCATTGCTTCATGCCCCGCTTCAATTAAGCCCAGTGGGGCCGTAACGATCGTGACTTTTCGCGGTCCGGTGACTTTGTATTGCTCGAACTCTTCTCGGGTGGCGAATGCAGGAACTTCACCACTCATCGCACAGCAATGGCAAAATACAGCCCAATTATTCAACTGCTCGATCTCACCCAATGCTTGGCCCAACACAGATTCCAATTCATACGGGGACAACGGAACCGGAATTCCGTTCAACATAACAGCAGGAACAGGCGTGTTTGCACCGCTCCACCTGGCTATTTTAATTTTGGATAATTCTATCATCTCGGTCCTCGGTTGGTTCATTATATCAGTCGTAATTTACCATAATTTCCTTCCATAGCACATCTGACAATTCCCATTGCCACAACCCCCATAAGACGGACTGGAATAATTGCCGCCGGTATATCTGGGTACCTTGAATTCCTGCCCTTCACTTGTCTGATACGCCTCGAACCCACTTTGACCAAAATCCTTGGAAGAGTAAACTGCTTTGCCTTCCTTTACAATGTACACACCCGACTTGCCATAGTTGTGCAGATTGTTGTGCAAACTCTTTCTGGTGCTGTCCGACCACAGCAAGACATCTTTTGGTGATTGGTGCTCATTCCTCAAATGATTCTTTAAGTCACCCACCCAACCATTCTCGGCTCCGGGCAGTTGCTTTATCATCCACTTAAAGTTTGCGTCGAACGGGTTTCGATAATCTGCCCCCAATCCGATACTGGTCATCGTCAACCACAACAATAGGATTTTCATCTTTCAGTCTCCTTTTTCCCTTCGATGATTACTACATACCACAACAATTCCACCCAGCAACCAAATCACAGAGCAAATCTGCATTACAATAATTGCCAATCTGTGATACCAAACCCCATGTTCTGTTGCCATCATCCAAAGTGTTTTATGAGGACAAACAGGGCAATCTCCCCACAATAATCCATTCAAGCAAGTCTCTCCAAAAAAAGGCATATACAATACGAAATATACCAACGCGATCATACAAAACAATGCCAAACCAATCTGCTCGTAAATCAACCCAGCACCGAGACCGAAGAAGAATCCCATGGCACCAAGCAAAACCAAAACTATCCAAAAGGCTTCCCATTGTTCAGGACTCATTTTACCTCTCCTATTGGTATTCACATTGAACGTACAAAGACTTACCGACGAACGGTTCCAACAGCCTGTCAACCATCTTGAAGTTCGTGTCGTATCGTTGGCCAGATTCCGTCTCCGACCTTGGGACGCAAATCTCTGGATAATCTTTATCATCACTCATTGGAAACATCCTAATGTCAACCTTCCCCCGATTGAGTGCCGGTCTGGTGTGAAGTAACAGCCATATCGTCTCTGTTTCTTCTGGAATGTCGAAGATGTCGTCCAACGCCTCAGAACACATCGCCCATTTATCAACCACTGCTCCTTTCCGCACAGCGGAATGCTGCCAATTGATACCACGTTTCTCGAATTTCTTCTCACCGATCTTCATCGTTCTTCTCCTTTTTGTCAATTTTCCAAACGAATTCAATCTCGCCCGTAATCGGATGACAAACCCATTCAGCAGCACTGTGCTTAATTATAACATTCCGCCAATATGATCTTGCTCCGAAAGCCCCGATCAAAAATCCTACAAGAAGTCCTATTACAAACAAAAAAGCTAAAATTTTATCATCATCTTGATTTGTATTTGGCATCGTTCTTCTCCTTGTTTAATCAACCACTATCAAACATCCGTACCAAGTACCGTTCCTGCTGCATGCCGAACCCGAACCGATCCACTTGTGTTTGCGACTCGCAATTCTCCAATGGCCCTTCGACTGCCGCCAACTTTCCGCAAACTCTTCCCATTGATCTTCCCAAGACAAATTCGGTTGTCCCACCCACGATTCGGCCGTGATCTCTTGGGCTGAATCACATCCCGTCACTTGCAACGCCTTCTGATACCTGCCCTCGAACCAACCGCCATGACCATCCTGAAATTGGTTTCTAGCCATCTGCTGAGCATACCCTTCCGCCAATCGATCCAACGCCTTGTGCGGTGGAGAGTCGTAGGCGTCGGCGTCGTCTGATGGGGATGCCGCTTTGGCCGCAATTACCACCAGCATCACCAAGATGATGAAAATGAAAACCACGATCAATCCTGCTTCTTTCGGTTTACTCATTTTGTTCTCCTTCATAACCAAATTCAAATCTAGGATCGCCCAACCGTTGACGAGCAGATGTCCACAATAGTGCAAACCAAATATCTTGCTCCTCCTTCAACTTCATCTGAAGCTGTTCAACTTCGATCTCAATCTTTTCTATCAAACACATCACTCGTCCTTATGGATTAACCCCTTACTCATGAAAATGCCAACGAAAAACTTCTGCTAAAGCTATAAAAGTAATCCCAGACACAAATAGACTTGCTACCCCGGCATTCATCCACTCGATCCCCAATATACACAACCAAAACCACAAATCAGCACATAAAAGAATCGAGACACCAAACGCGATATTGGTCCAAACACATCGCAAGTAGAATTTATGACTAACCCATTCTAATCTGATCCACTTCATCGCTCATTCTCCTTCAATTTGTCACCCCACTCACTCTCGAATTCAACAAGACTATCCTCGAAAGCCGTCTCTGCTTCTGCTGTTTTCCTGTCAAGTTTCTTCAGCTTCTTTTCAGCCATCGAAATTGAATCACAATCATGATCCTTCTTCAGTCTCCGGTTCTGCTCTTCCAACGCCCCTTCTGCCCGGTCCTGTTCCCTTTGGAGTCTGGATACTTTGGCTTCCAATTCCTGATATCGTTTCACTGAAATGGTCATGACTATTCCTCCGTTTCCTGACAAAAATGCCTACAACAATCATAACTGCTCACTCCAAACGGAAACGAATTACGAATGCATCTCATATTATGGGTTATTGTTTCGGGTTCATAGGAAACACATTTCTGACAGTTTTCACCGGGCCTGATTTTTTCTGAAAATCCCATTTCTATCTTCACTAACTCAATCAATTGCGCAGACACTATATCCATGATTATTCTCCCATTGATTCGAGTATCAATTCACAAACCCCATCCTTTACTTCGTTCTCTTCCAAGTACCGATGGACCGCCGATCTGAAATCCAGTGAATCATCACCATCAGCGGACAACTCGCTCACAAATTCATCCATGCCGACCAAAACGTTTTCTTCTCCAGAGTATTCTATCTCCAACCACTTGTCCTTTTCGGTCGACAAGCAATGCCTTCGGACAGAACCATCAACCATCAGCAACCAGACCGACGGCTTCAAGATTCTTTCATCCGACTTTCTCGGAATCAGACAACCACAGTTTACAACTTGACAGAAACCAGATTTGGCTTGGAACCCGATGTGATTGTCACCAAACACCGCTAAATCCCACCCTTTCAGGGATTCCTTCCTGGCCGAAACAAAACTTTCCGAGGGAGCACCGGGATAGGACTTGCCCACTTGTGAGATGTAAGAATGAGCAACGACAACTTTGATGCTGTCATCATCTTTTTGCTCATCCCCAAATTGATACGATTTGATGTCTTCACCCCATGGAACACCCTTGACGAAAACATCATCGATCAAAGGACTGGCAATCTCAGAGGACAAAGGAGCAATAACCCCAGCCTCGACCAATGTCCAATAGGCAGATCGTTTTATATCATCCAAATTGTGGTGGGGAAGATCGTGCTGCCCAGGAATCGAATACATCTTCGGTAGATGTTCGATGGCAAAGTTGATGAGTTCGGGTGGAGATTTCCAAATCTCAAAAATGTCCCCCGCACAAACGATTGGAATGGGCTGTCCATCGACCAACTCAGATAGTTCCCGAAGGGGCCTTGCCATCGCTTCGTACCAATCCGGCTCATCAGATCGAGCCGGGGGCACGTTGTGCTGAAGGTGAATGTCAGCACAAAAAATCATCTCGATATCTTGTTTCCGCAAATCGGACATAGCCCTTCGCTTTCTTCGTCGCGGCTCTCTTCGGCCGCTTTGACATCCCCCTCAAGTTCTTTCACATCATCCTCAGAATCCTTGATAGAATCAACCAACTCAGACAAATCATCATACTCGATTCTCAGATTCTCCCACTTCTCTTTTTTGGCATCCAAATCGGAAATGTCTGGGATGGGCTGGCTCACCCGTTGCTCGGCACTTTTGACCTTTTCAGTCAATTCAGCTAGCCCATCCCGTTTCTCGATCAACTCAATCCATTTCCGACCGACCTCAAGCACCCCAGAGGCCCCCAGGATCGTGTCTGAGAGGATCTCGACCTTGTCTTGGTATATTATAGCCTGCTGGACGGAGGCCCTTAGAAACGAAGCCTGGCCCCCCAAAACTGATGATTCTTTCTGAAGCTCCTCGACTTCCTGTAATTCTTCGTCCAATCTCGGCACATGATCCGTTTCGGCCAAATCCCCTTTTGACTCATCCCAACGCTTTTTATCAAGTACGACTTTGATCTTCTCGGTGCGAAGAGTCCCGGCGAGTGCGGACAACGTCTGATCTATCAACCCCAGATCGACAATGGAGTTGATCCGCTTCGCTACCTCGCCAGGACTCAGACCGAACCACAGCGGTGGATCATGCTGTAATTTGAAATTCGTGTCATCTAAATTCAGGAGCCTCGCCACGGGATCGGGAACGGTTGTAGCCACAGCCTCCATCACATTGTCGCCGATCGTGTACTGATTGGTCTTTTTGTCTCTTAACCGCGTTACCTTCTCCCCATCCACCCAAAGGTTTACAGACAACGAGTCTTGCCCTCTCCGAATGAATCCATTTCCCCTCGGTCGATTCAACGCCACCCATCGAATAGCCCTCAACACAGACGACTTACCCACGTCACTGTCACCTGTTATCGTAGTGATTTTGGGGTCCAGCTTTATTCTCAGCAACTCGTGCCGCTGAAAATTACGGATTTGGATTTTCTCAAGCATCAGTTCTTCCCCATATCCATACCTTTAGATCTTTTATCAGCTAAAATCCTCTTTCTAATAGTCTCGGCCTTTGTGATTGCAGCAGCTTCACTATTTGCATAACCCTTCCAAAACAATCTCCAATACTTATTTCCCATATGAGGATAGTCCTTTTTTGTTCTTAAACAACAACTGGATTTTTGCTTGTCTCCATTCTGATCCAACCTAGCATCATACCCAATACAACCTTTTCCATCCTTGGGTATTTCAATCAAATAGAAATCCTCACCAGGGTCGACCAACTTGATTTTATTTGCTTCCCATTCCTCAACAACTCCCCCCAAAAGCTTGCCAGTTTTCTCTGCCTATTTTTGATGATCTTCCAAGTAAACAGCAACAATATTTCTATCCGAATACTCACCAACTTGAACAATCAGAATTTTCATTTATCTTTCCTCATTCGTCGTCCATACTCGGCTATTAGAAGTGCATCGGCCACGGCATGGGTGACCTTGATCTTCGGAAACAACTGCTGGGCCTTTGCCTTGTGAATGTTCTTCTTTTTGGTCTTGGAACCACCACAACTTTTCAGAGTTGGAAGACTCCAAAACTTCTGCCACTTCTGCGGAATCACTTCCTCGAATGGAATCTCGGACGCGATCAGAAAAGCTCGAAGCATTCCGTAGTTCTGACCGAATGTAAAAGCAGCCCGTCCACCATCATTCGGCATCGAATGTACTCGCTCGATGTAGGCAAAAGTTTCGGAACAATACCCTTCTATAGTACTGAACAAATCCCACAAATCTCTTTCAGTATCGGGCATCTTGAAAGCTTCAACCCCATCATTGAAGATCGCAACTATTCCACCCGACTTTCCAGGATCAATTCCAATGCAATTATCAAGTACAATAAAGTCCTCTTCGATCATTTTGATTCTCCTATTTGTACGTCCGCTTTCTTTCCACAACCGGGACAGAAATTCACTTGATTCTCATATTCACTATTACCAACCCATAAACGGCCGCCCTCTTCCTCGAAACAATATGTCACCGCTGCACCAGCTTGGGAACTTTCCGATTGGAACACGCAATCGTGACCATCTTTCTTTTTCGATATCTTCACCCACGGAGGATTTTCTGAACTTCCCCACATCGTTGTCATCTTATTCCTCCTTTACTCGCAACAAGGAAACATCGTCTTTCTTTATCCGATAATAATAATCTCCCTCAGAATCACTTAACCACAAATCACCACCAGCTAAAACTACATCAACGATTCCATCATCCTCGCCGTCATCCGAAAGTTCTATATATTTTCCCGGACGAATTAGCTTGCCTTCCTTGTCCTTATGCATCAATGACTTGCTCATCTTACTCTTTCTTATTCGCAAAAAGGAAATATCATCGTCTCTTATCCGAAGGGCACGATTGGTGAAAACCTCCCTTTCCCACAAATCACCACTAGCCTCCAATACCTCTATAATCCTGTTGTCCATGTCACGGGAACAAACTGTTATATATCTACCAGGCCGAATTGCCTTACCTTCACCATCCTTTGGTTTACTCATCTTATTCCTCCTACGAGCGATTTCATTCCCAATTCTGACATCACCTCATCCCACTTTTTACGAGAAACAGAATCATCAGCCAATTCATATTCGGGCAGTCCCGGCATCGGCAATCGTGTCAATTCCAAGTTGCAATCAATCCTCTTGTTCGATCCTATTATAGCCTGGTACGCCTTCGTCGATTCCTTCAACTTCCCGGTCAAAAACTTTGCTGCCGTCTTCTCACCAACCCCCTTCACTCCAGGGACGTCATCTGACTTGCAGCCGGCGATTGCCTTAATGTGGCTCCACATGCTGGGAGATATTCCCCACTCCTTCTCAAACGATTCTTTCGTAATCGACTTTTTCGTGATGGGATTCCAGCAAATAACATTCGGTGCAATCAACTGCCACAAATCTTGATCAGACGATACAACCACCATCATCTCATCGGCAAATGAATCGTCACATACTTTTGCAATCAAATCATCGGCCTCGTAATCCTCTTCCCACAAAATGTTCTGGAATCCGATACGTGGAAGGTACTTGTCACGAAGTCTTCTAATCTGTCTTCGCAGGGAGTTTCTGGCCACAATTTCATCATCATCCATTTCGGAAAAAGAAGATTTTCGGTTCTGCTTATATCCAGGATAAATTATCTTACGTTGTCGATACCCACCATCGAAGCAAAACACAATGTCTCTGGTACCATGCAATTCTATCAGCGAAAGAATATCCCGGAAGATTCCAAACAACACACCAGTGCCATCACCTCCATACTCCAACTCACCCGTGGTGTGAAATGCACGATGTGCCAAATTGGAAATATCCAAAACTAACCAAGTCCGACTATTCATTTTGACTTATCCTCGCTTACAGGGTGAGACCACATTGGCGGGGACCAGCTTGCTTCTGGAGCACGCGTTTGTTCTAGGCCCGCTTCCATGGCCTCTCGCGTGGTTGATTCGCATTCATGGCATCCGTACATGCCGCCGCAGGCAAGGCATGCGAACAGTACCACCGCACAAAGGGCGAAAGTTGAGTTGTCGTCCAGTTCACATTTCATCTTCACTCTCCTTTTTCAGAATTGTATCGAGACTTTCTATGCACTTCGCAAGCCTCTTCAATCGCACTCCAAGTGATTCCTACCAAATCCCGCAAATCGTCTTCCAATTCATTCTCCTCGATCCACTTAATCAACGTCTCCGATCGCATTGGATCATCAAATCCCGGTCCCAGTCCGGAAGCTTTGATCATTCCTGATTTGCTCTTGCTCCATTCTCCTTCGTCAACCAAATAATCTATACACGATCCGATATCGTCCACCCCAAAACTGTGAAATATGGGCACGTAAACCACGCGATCCTTTCCCGTAACCCGATTCTTTTTCACCTGAACTTTACACTTCACGCCAAGCTGCCTCTTCTTTCCACGCACCGTCTTCTGAATCTGTTCCCTGACCGACGCCCACATCAAGAAATGAGCATAGAACCTAAGAGCACGACCACCCGAATAAGTTGACTTCTCGAACATCGAAAAACTGTCTCGGGTCTGGTTCAGGATTATAAGGATTGAACCAGTCTTCTCCAGTCTCGTGATAAACCGTCTGATGTTGGCTGAGTGAACCTTTGCCTTACCGTCCCCGAAACTTCCGGTTGACTTTCCTTCCTCATCCTCGGTGGCCGTCTTCCTCGCCTTTCGTTTGTTCTGTGAAAACTTCTTTTCATCGGCAATGCTGGTCAAGGCATCCTGAGAATCCTGGATATAAATGAATGGACGGCTATCCTCGAAGGCATCGTCCAGGTTCCAATAAAAGTCCTCGGCTGTCACGCTGTAAACTGGATTGCCCTTCTCATCTCTTCGTGGTGGTTCCAGTCGATCGAACACACCTTGACCGAAGAACTTTTTGATGTCCATCAAGGCCCCGTTCTCGGTGGCATCGTAAATGAATCTGTAACCCTTAAACCGGGGATCGATGGATGCCTCTGCCAGGCAGGTCAAACCGAGAAAAGTTTTACCGCTGTTGCTGTCACCAACGAAGAAAACATACTTGCCGGTGGGAAACGCCCCATCAATCCTTCCGGTACAAGCCAAATTCAGCAACGTGCTTCCCGAATTCAAATAGACAGGCTTTGCCTTTAGCTTCTTCTTTCGCCTCAACACGGCTTTTGCCTTGTCTGCTTTTTTGGTCATCTTTCTTTTTTCTTTTCCTCTTGTAATAAATGACCGCTCTCTATTGCTGACACAATGCCTTGACGATAAGCCATCACAGCAAACAGAACTCCCTGCCAATACGACCGCTCGTGGAACTGCCACCAACTAACTACGTGAAGACGATGCCTCGCTTCCGCACACATCGTATCCATAATAGCATTAGAAATTTTCTTGTGCTTCGACATCGTTCTTCCTTTCTTCAAATCAAAAACTGGGGTGGTCGGCTTCACACGGGCCAACGTCTCCACCGACCACCCCATCACGGAATGGACTTACTCACTCATCATCCCATTCATCATCGTCATCGTCATCGTCATCATCGTCATCGTCGTCATCATCATCGTTGGGTTTTGCCGGTTTGGTCTTTTTGGAAGACTTCTTTTTCTTGGGCTTCTCCTCGACCAACTCCACCTCATCCACTCCAACAGCCCTGACAACATCCCCATCGGAATCCTTCAGGGTCAACGAAGTACCATCCCCACTAACTTTGGTCACCTCACACTCATCATCATCATAGGTGACCTTCGATCCCTTTTTGATTCCCTTCTCATCAGCAGTGATAGGCACATCATCGTCATCGTCGTCATCGTCGTCATCATCGTCAGGTTCGGGTTCCTTCTTCGGTTTTGGCTTTGACTTCGACTTCGGCTTTGAACTGGATTTCTTCTCCGGCTCATCATCGTCATCGTCGTCGTCATCGTCTTCGATTTGAAGGAACAGATTTTTCAGCTCATCGTATTCGAGAACAATCAAAATATCATCCAAGCAAATACCATGATCCAACAATTCATCCGGCAACGGCTTTGAACGAGGACGGAACTCAATGCTCCTGGCCTCCACACCATACGGAGGATTCTTGGAGAACTTGACGATCAAAGTGGCACCGGCCTCGGGATTGTCAAAGTCATCGACATGAACCTCATCCTCATCAGCATCCCGACGCAACTCATCGATCAGCCTACCAAAATTCCACCAGGAGAAATCAAACAACTGCACCCCGGAATCCTCGTCATCCTTGTCTCGCAACAACCACAACTGACGCTGACTGGGTTTCAACTCCTTCAGAATGTTCTCATCGCCATCAGGATCACGGGCGATGCGAGCACGTTCATCACAAATCGGACATTGAAGGCCCGCAGTCTTCGCCGGGCAAACATACTTCTTGTTGTCCGGACCAACATTGTTGTGAACAAAATAGGTTCGTTCATAGTACCACTCACCAGGATCGGCACAGGAATTTCCCTCACCGACCTCGTAATCAATCACGTCAAGTTTGTACTTCTTATCTTCCGGTCGAAACAAACTGAGCCCCGACGGAACCTTGATGCAAGTGAAACTCGCCCCTGCCTTTTGCTGCTGATCTCGTCGATGAGAACCAGCCCGCTTTCTTTCCTTACGCTTTTTGCTTCTCGCCATCACCACTCTCCTTTTCTTCAAACTGATTGAACAATTGACGACCCCGATAAAATGCAAAGGTACCAAACTTGATGGTAAAGTAACCTACAAACGGAATCGCTAATAACAGCACAAACAACAAAACAATTTCCCACATCATAGTTGTCACCTCTTATTAGACCTGTCCCGGCCCTTCCTTCGCACAGCCCTCTTCTCGACCTCATCCATCTTTTCCTTATCATCCTTCCTGGCTGTCGGTTTGGCGTAATATTCAGACAAAAACAAACTCACCAAATGCACCAAAGCAGCCTTCCGATGATCCAGTGCGGATACCATCCCTTGCATCACTTCCAATTCATGTCTAGCCTCGATCACGGCTGCTTGGGCTGTCTTCACATCATCTTGCAAAAGCACGGTCGATGAGATTACAGTCTCCGTCAACTTTACCAATCCATAAGTTTCCGGATCGGACCTGATTGCCTTGTCCACTTCTGCCTTCGTTACATCCAGATCAGCTTTTGCAATGTCCAAATCGCGTCTGGCATCGGCTGCGTTGACAGCCCACTCACCATAGAGCTGAGCATGTCCCAACCACTCGTCGTCAAGTGCGTATTGGTCGATGTCCAAAAAACTGCCGTCTACTTCTTTTTGCTTTCCCACTTGTCTTCCTCCTCTGATAGTTTTCTTTCCACCCACTTTTGGGCTCTTGCATAATCCTTGTCAAGCGAATCAGTGTCGGTATTTATGTCAATTCCGACACTGATCTTCACGTTCTCGAAGTTGCCGAGGTTGATCGTCCTGCCCACCTCAAAACTGACTGTCACTTTCTTCATTGTTCTTCCTTTCTGCTACAAAACCGCCGGTTCCATAAGATGAATTTCCGGGTTTTCCTCCACGATGGTTTTTTGTTTTCCACATTTTTTGCATGCCAAAACGACTACCAACTTCTCCCGAAAATACCAAGCAGATATCGAACTTCCCTTTGACTCAAGACACGATTCCATTGCCATCCCGGACTTAGAGAATGGACTTTTCATCAACTCATCCAACAACACTTCCCAATTGTGATTGCAAAACAATCTTATCATCGTTCTTCCTTTCTGTTATTTAGTGGTCCCGGCAGGAGTCGAACCTGCATGCAGTTAGTTGGGGCTCTCACCCTGTTACATACGACTCATGCAATTGCCGTATTAACTTTCGTACTGCCATTTTACGACTTTTCAGTTTTTGTAGGCGTCTACCTGGAGCGTTCGCTTCGTTTCCGCCACGGGACCAAAAACTCCTCCTATTCTTATTATATCCCTCAACCTTTGACCACCTCGTGACAAGCTGAAATCAACCCGGCTCGCTTCGTGTTGAAAAATGGCTCAGAAAAACAATCGATAACGAACACGGCCCGATCATTGTTTCCAGATTTGAGAGCAACCGAGGACAATGTTCTGATTATCTAACAATTCGCGTACCTCTTCTTTTGAGCTACACTCATCTTCTTCCGAGACTCTTTGGATCTTTTCTGACCAAGGATCTTTTTTACCCTTTTGGCAATGTGCTCTGGAGTTTGTTTTATTCCCAATCTAGCCATACTCTGCTTTTTCCTCACACTGGCTGGTGTCTTCTTTCCTAGATTCCAGGGAATTTTTCCAATATGTGCTTTTCGATTTTTCTCAATGGATTCCGGTGTGTGCTTTCTCCCATAAAAATAACTAGGTTTTCCTTTGTTAGCTTTGCTTAACTTGGCTTTGGTTTCCATGGATGTAACTTTTCCTGCATGGGCTTCCCCTATTTTCCTTCTATGTTCAGCAGATTTTGGTCTACGTAATTTCTTTCGTGTTTCATCGGTGATCCCACTCAACCCCTCACCACCATCAGTCAGGTTATATCCGTTAGGGGCCTTGGTCTTGAGCAATTTGATCCAAGCAATCTCTGACTCGTTCAAATCATCCTCATCATCACAAATCATCAACACCTCCCACTCGAAAGCATTTAATCCATACTTGCGTAGAGCATTGTGAAAAGCAAATCCAGCTTCCCGGGATGTGTCCTTTTCATGTTGTTTTCTACGCTCTTTTATTGTCTTAATGGTCTTCCCAACATAACACTTCCCATTGATCTTGTTCCTGGCTTGATAAATGACACCCATTTCAACTCTCTCCAAAACAGAAAAACCCTGAGTGCGTGGGCGACCTTGGCAGGAAGAATACCGCACGCAAACAGGGCTAATATCTGAGGGACCTGCCAAGGTCACTATCAGAATTATAAGGGATGTCATTGGTTGGTCCTATATCAGATTGAAATTATTCCTGATTGACCACATCGTAACAAGCCAAAACCAAACCAGCTTTCTTAGACTCAAAAAAGTTGTCTTGAAAACGATCTATTATAAAAGAGGCCCTATCAACATCACCTTTGCCCAACATGACCGAACAACAATAAGATAATATCAACCACCTGATACTTTCGGCAGCGTCGTCGAGTCCCTGTATGCCCCTGAGAATCTTCGCCACCTTCGACCAAGGAGCATTTGGAACAAGCAGAGCCCGAGCCAACTCTATCGCCTCCCTGGTGGCGTCTCCCAGCGATATGCGAGTCAGTTGCTCTTCCTGGGTCTTTCCCCCCATCGCCTGCTGCAAGAGCACCAGGGCCTGTCTGGGGCTTCCTAAAGAGGCTTCTGCGATCTTCTCTGCCACCTCATCGAACAACTCGAAATCCTCGGACTCCGACACCCAATTCAACAACTTCGTCATGTCGTCATCGTCTAGGGACTGGAACTTCAAGACCGTCGATCTGGTGATGATTGTTCTCTTGAGTTTCTGCGGGTCGGTCGTGCAGAGAATGAAGTAAACATGATCCGGGGTATCCTCCAGCAACTTGAGGAAGGCACCCTGGGCCTCGGACGTGAGTTGGTGACATTCATCTATCATCCACACGCGACATTTTCCACCGATGGGAGCAAGACCCATTCTCCTTTTGATGTCTCTCACCATGTCGATGCCACGATTTTCAGCCGCATTCACTTCCCGAAAATCCATGTCGGAGCACTTCAATTTGTTTCGCAGGATTCTGCCGACGGTTGTCTTGCCGGTTCCGCTTGGACCAACGAACAACAAAGTGTGAGGCATGTTCCCCGCCTTGCCAAAATCTGTCAGGGTTCCAACGACAACATCCTGACCGACCAGTTGGCTCAGCTTTGTTGGCCTTTGTCGTTTGTAAAGTTCCTTCATATTATAAATCCCTTTGGCTTACTATTTCCTCGTTTGATTCGCTTAAGATTTTTCAATGCTTGTTTATAATACGATGCCTTCAACTCAATCCCGATTCCCTTCCTGCCACACTCTACGGCACTACACACCTCCGATCCGACTCCCATAAACGGCGTCAAAACATTCTCACCAGGATTACTCCACAAGACACATGCACGATCTATTACGTCCAACTGTAATGGATGCATGTGTCTTTCATCATCATCGTCTTTCCCTTCCTCAAAAGGTACTATCCGTTTTATGCGAATATCGTCCCAAAAACAGGAAGCATATTGTCGCCATATCCAATGCGAGTATCTGTTTTTGATTTGATTGCCAGTCCACCCCCGGTACTTGCGCAACTCGGATGGAATAAATCGTTCGCCCGCATATTCTGTTAGTCCTTGTTCATGTGTTACCGGTATCGGATTGTCCCCCTTCTTACGAAACGGAATCAGATAATCAGCAGCAGCCACATTCGTCCTTGTCGAATCCTCTACTATCTGACAATGAGCCAAAGCCTTCGCCATCGTTCGATTTCTAACTGACAATGGTTCCTTCCAAATGCAAATCCTCGGCAGATACTCAAAACCACATTTTTCATGCAGCCTAATAATATCACCAGGGAAATCTACGTATCCACCTATGTTTCCTCCCCGCTTTGGTACGTCCATGCAATGCACAGCCGAAATTCGACCAGGTATCGTGATTCTGGCCATCTCACGGACAATGAATTCATAATGCTCGAAAAATTCACTGTAATCTCGGCAATTCGACAAATCACGATCCGACGATGAATAGTGATACAAACATCCACCAGTCTCCGTAGCGAACGGTGGAGAGTAAATCGACAAGTGAATAGAATTATCTGGGAACTCAGGCAACACTATACAACTATCGCCGTTGTAAGTTGCATATTCATCCGTCACCCGCTGTTTTATTATATCCATTTTGGAATCTTCCCTTTCGTATTATGGCCTACATCTCTGTCAATACTAATAGCCTCATCCATGTGCTCCAACAATGATGAGAACATCTGATTAGCCTGCTCAGCTTTCCGCTGCAAATTTTTGATTACCCTCAATTCTCCTTCCGTGGTTATTATAGTAACTACCACTGGGTCCGTCTGACCAAATCTCCAACATCGTCTGACTGCCTGATAATATTGTTCCCACGAATGAGAAGGAAACATTTCGACGTTATGACAATGCTGCCAATTTAATCCAAAGCACCCTATCTTGGGTTTCGTTATGAGCGTTTTCAATTCACCGGATTGAAAAGCCAGCAATCTTTCTTCCTTGACTTCATCCGACATCGATCCACTGACTTGCAACGCCTCTGGGATCATTTTTTCCAATACATCTCCCTCGTCATTCAAATGGCACCACAACACCGTAGCCCCTTCGTTTTTGATGGTCCTCTCCGCTGCCATCTTACATCGCTCTTCCAAAGTTTCTCGCCGTTCCCTTCTCTGTTCCTGCAAATTCTCGGCGGGCATGGAAAAAAACTTTCCTGGCCGTGGTTTGCGACTATAAGGAACAATACACTCCCTCTCAATCAATGGGGGTAATTCAAATCCCTTATCGTCATAACCCAAGTCAGAAGGTTTTCGACATACCATGGCCCATGAACACACCCATCGCCAAAACGGTTCCATCGCATGTCCACGAAAACGGTACTTAGGACGGCCCCATGCCAAATAATCCTTTTTCGTCTCCTGCTTGAAAAACTGAGAAAGCATATCCTGATAACCAAGATAACCAAGGGCTTCCGATGATGTGCCCAACTCGTGAAAATCATTTGGAGCAGCAGTGGCAGTACACAAAAGTCGATAAGTCTTCTTCCGCATAAATTCTGTTATCTCGGCTTTGCGTTTTCCATTATAATTTTTGATTATGCTGGATTCATCACACACAACTCCCACAAAATCACGTTGATCAAAATAATGCAGCTTCTCGTAGTTCGTAACGGTGATCTTGCTTGTAATTTTTCCATCTACCGATCGACTACATTCAATTCCAAACTTCTCGGCCTCTCGCAAAGTCTGATGAGATACGGCCAACGGGGTCAAAATCAATACAGGTTTGTTTGTATACCGCACAACGTTCTCAGCCCACACAAGCTGCATCGGGGTCTTACCCAATCCACAATCCGCAAACTTTGCTGCCCGTCCCAACTTCAGTGACCACTCCACTAAATGCTTCTGGAAATCAAACAACCAATCGGGCATCCACAAAGGATCGAATCCACAACCCCCTTTAATTTGGGCCTTGTCCTTCAAAAACTTCTGATAATCATTCACGATATGGATACTTCCTTTTTCTCATACCAATTCGTTTCTGACACTTCTGCTTCTATGGACAGCGGGACAATCACCCACGGCCAATGCTTCCTCACCTCAACGGTCATTATCTTTTTTGACATCGCCAAGTAATCATCCAACTCTTTTTTGTGAACATCACCCAAAGTACTGTCGTGAATCTGTCCGATAACTTTGCTTCGCATCTTCCTCTTAATGATCTGCTTGACCAATTGTATCAACGACCACAACAACAGATGAAATGCCGGCCCCTGAATTGGATAATTGTAAACGTCGTTTCTACTCATCGCCCCTGAACAAGTAAACCCAGTCATCGTCCGAAACGATCCTCTCTTCTGATACTTCTCCCACCACTGATGCTTCCGACTTGACCATTGAGGAAACCGATCGTTGAATTTCTTCTCCACTTTTTGGATGTGATACTCGAACGTTCCCTTCTTCGGAGATTCGTCATATCTGCATTTGCCCAACTTGGTGATTCCCCGGCTCTTCAAGTGTTTTTTCATCGGGAGTCCATCTGTCGTTTGTAAATCAGCCATACCAATCACGTCCCACAAGTTCCTGGAACAATTCACATAGTTTGAGCCGTACAGTTGTGGGAACACAAATTGATTCTTTGCGTAAAATCGAACTGTCTTCGGAATGTCATCAAGCAAATAACACTCTGCCGCCATATCCCGGTGGATGTCTTTCTCAGGATCGGATGCATAGGCAACCATCGCATCATCTTTCCAAAAACAGGCAGCAACCTTGAACTCAAGAGCACTGTAATCAATCTCCACCAAAACATGATCGTCCCTCGGAATGAAGCAAGATCGAATTAGCTTACCGATCTCCGGGTCTCTGATCGGGATGTTTTGAAAATTAGGATTACTGGAGGATGAGCGGAATGTCCTAGCTTTGTTGAGATTGAATGATGGGTGAAGAAATCCATCACAGACCTCGTGTCTGATTCCCTTCAAGTAGGTTCCGAGAAGTTTGTCCAGTTTCATCATCCTCAAATAGTCGCGGGTGAAATCCAAGTCAAGTCCAGACAGCACCTCCTCGTTTACTTGAATATTGCCCTTCGTAGTTCTCGACGTGGCTTCGTATCCCATTTCGTCAAACAGCACCTTGCCCAACTGTCGACGCGATCCCAAAGAAGCCTTCTGACCGAATCGACGACGCCAAATCTTCCACACCTCATCTTCCTTCAAATCGGCAGTCAATTTCTTGATCTTCTCACCCGTCTCTTCGATGGTCCTGTCCAATCGATCAACATCTATTCGGATTCCATTCTCCTCGACCCGAGCAAGGGCCTTACAGCCATCATGGAACAACTTATATGCGTCTTTCGTTGTAGGTTTGTTTTGCATCAAACTTTCCGAGTTTCTCTGTGCTTTCTTTCCGAACCCACTTCATGGGATGATACCAAAACCCAAATCATCTTGAGAAGCAACCAATCTGGCAGATCAAACTCAATACCTATTTCATGCAAAGTCATGTGAGGAATCGATTCCTCATCTTCACGACAAAAGACATTATGTCGAAGTTCTTTCACCCTATCCAATCTTGCTTGTTCCCATTCTTTCTGCATCTGTTCTAAATCTCCTTCCATCTCTCTTCCCCTTTATTTACTATTGTTCCAAGTGAAAGGAAAATCAACATCCAGCAACTGAGGTTGCAAAGGTTGATTGAACGTCATCTGCATCAACCAAATCTTGCCCGTGATCAACATCTTCAATCTTTGCCGCCATGATAATTTCCAACAAGATGTAACGACACCTTCACTTATCCCATCCCTCGTCTTCCATTTTTTCTCTGAACGATCTTTTGTCCAATGAATCCCGCTCCCATTGCTCAACGATGGTTGCAATCACTTGCCGACTCTCCAATGATCCACGTCCCACACCTATATTCTTCTCCACCAATGAACAAACCCTCTCAACACGATTCCTCAAATCCTCTTGAACGTCCTTGTATTCATCAACACCCATCATATCGCACAAAACTTCTCTTGCGTATTTACTCAACATTTCAATTCCTTCCACAGATCATATTTATCAAGTATTTTGCGTAACCGTCCAGCTATCTTGCTAGCACTGAGCAATCCTTCACAAAGTTCGTGTTCTCCCTCATCATCATGAATCAAGCAAACACCATTAGGACGACCCACCCCTAGTTCACAATAACATAGGCACCACAATCCCAAACGAATCCCACATTCTTCATCGCACATGGATTCATCATCGTCTTCACCGGAGGGTAACCCAAGCATCCGCAATGCTTTTCTCAACCTTGTTCGTACTACGTTCTGCCCTGTATTATCCAATATACTTTCTGAACTCACACACACATGAAGACTCCCAAACAATATCTTGTTTATGCAAACTAACTTCCCGCATTTCTCGCACTTTTCATATATTTTGTTACCTACTATGAACATTTTATGTCCTCCATTTGTTTCTGAGCCAAGTGCCAAGCCAGCAAGGAATCAAGTCCGTTGTAGAGCAAAAGTTCTCGCATTCCAACTTCCCTGATTCGATTTGGCTCATTGCCTCCCTTCGCTTTCAGATATGGAGCAACGACAGAATCATAACTGCCAATCCCCAATCTTACAAAACTTTGAAATTTCAGCCCCGTAATCCCTTGTCTGTTGTCCAATACATGAGCAGCTATCATCGTATCGAACATCCAATTCCTGACACCGTGTCCCATTATATCCCTGGTCCAACGCTCCTCGAATTTGTTGTTGGCTCCAATCTTGGGAACCCCACTTCGCAACAAGTTGCTTATAGCCTCGATTGCTTTGCCAACCCAGGGAAACGCAATAGTCATCTCACCATCCGAAACGGAACATGAAACAATTCTCGCATCCTTATGGTCTGGTTTGAGTCGGTCGGTTTCATAGTCAAACGAAACTGGATTACTACGGAATTGAAAAAAATTGACCATTGCAGCAGCTTTGTCCACATCCTGAATAATCCGAACTTCACTCTCCCAATCCGGAACTCCGTCAGGCCAAGGCACTGTCCCCACCAAACCCAAAGCCCCTTCAAGGTGTTGCTTGAACAGCAGATCAAGAACAGGTTGATTTTTCCTCAACAAATATGACGGATGCCATGTAGGACAAATCCAAGCATTCAATCCTTGAGAAGGAATCTGCCAACCCACCCATCTACCGATGGCACCAGGGCTGTCTCGCCACAGAAATCCGATCAACGACTTCAAAGCTGTACTGCCGAGCAAGATGATCACACTCGGTTCCAACTCTTGTATCGTCTTCAACAAACTGGGACGACAGGCCTCAATCTGGGCATCGGTAGGGGTCTTGTTGTCGGGGGGTCTGCAAATAACAGCGTTGGTCTTCCAGCAGTCATCGTCCAGATCACACCCCAGATCGTCCAGGGTCGCCCGTAATCGCTTCCCAGCCTTGCCAATGAGTTGGATTCCCCTTTCGTCCTCAAGGGCTCCAGGGGCCTCTGCAACAACTAGGACGCCCAGTCTACCCTTGCCAGTCACTAGCATCTTCGGCGACAAACATCCTTTGCTCAATCCGCACGATCCACATCGAGAGATTTTACTCTTGTGTGGAGCATACGAAACCAGCGACGATGCCGGAAAGAATCCCCGTTGCATTATGTTCCTTCACCACTTAGATCATTTCGATTAACTTTTGCAGCAAGACGTACCGATCTTTCTCGACGAAGCTTGTACGCTTCCTTCCAAGCCTCTTCGGAAAAAAGTACCCAATGAGTTGCCAATCGTGACCGTTTTGTGTTGAATGCTTCACTGGCCCACAAGCGACCAAAACTCATAAAGCCTTCTACGTTCCACAATTCTACTTGTGCAAAATCATCGCTATTTATTCGACAATTTTCTACTTTACCCCCATAGTCCACGAGACAAGTTTCCAGATACAACAAAAGACTTGCTTGGTCTTTGGTCATTTTGATTCCTCGATAAATTGATACAACTTCTTGGCTATCCGACTATCGTTTATGCAAATACCATTCACAAATGTAGCTGTATTTCTATAAGTCCAACCCATTACCCGAGTGTCAAACAGAGCAGCAATTTCGTTCCACCAATCCATCTCGGCAGTGGCTTCCCGTTCTTCCTTTTTCATTTCGATTCCTCCTCCTTGTAAATACACGAAACGTAGGTGAACTTGTCGGTCTCGACCTTCATGCCCCCGTCACAGATGAAGCACTCGTGGGAATGCTTCGACAACTCCACCAGCAGGGAAGGAGCCACCAGGAATTCAAGTGGATCACCATCGTAATCGACTTTCTTCTTTTCCTGATACCATCCGGTGGTGCCCCGGCCTTCAAGCAACAGCTTCCCATCGGCCAAACATACCTTCACCACGGAATCCCCGATCTCGTCACCGCAGAACACCTCGGCCTTCTCGACGGCCTCTCCCAATCCCTTCGGCAAGGTCACTTTGCTGCCGGAAATTCCCAGGTACGGTTTCAGGTCGGGATAGTTCGCCTCGTTTCGGCGACAACTCAAAACCAAACCATCATCGTTGAGGAAGTGAATCCAATCCTCGGTGAGCGAGACTTTCGTCATTCCCAATCCAACGATGTTCTTCAAGGAAGTCCACCTGACAAGGATCGACTTTTTCACCCCAGTTTTTATCGGATACCGGATGATCTGCTCGTTGTCGCTGGCCTCGATCCACTTGGGATGGATGTGGACGCAGGTCGAGGCGAACTGACTCTCGTCCGTGCCAGCACAAACGCCTACGATTCGGGCCGCCTCGACGAAATCCTTCGGCAGCTTCTTCCACTTCCCTGGCTTTTCCAGACCTTCAATCGAAAGCAACACTTCATCTTCCATGCTGATGCCGGCTCTTCGGCCTTTACCCTTGATCTTCAATTCCCCTCTGTCTTGGGAAACATCCATCTCATCTTCTTTCAGGCGTCTTAGAAGATTGAGCACGGGTTCGGCGGACACTGCTCCCTCTACTTCCAATTTAACCTCCACAAAGCAGGCTATCTCGTCGTTGAAGGTGTGGACATGGCCATCCTTGAAGACGAAGCATTGACTTTGGTCGATGAGGGCCTTTTTTGCCAATCCGGCCGACACTGCTTCCAATTTCTTCAACAAAACTTCACGCTTGATTTTCATTCTGAGTTCTCCTTTTGTATTTCTGAAATCAAATGTCAACTATCTCTACTCACCTTACCGAACTTTTCCTTGATTTTCTTCGGGTCACCTTTGTAAAACACAAGCACATTCTGATGCGTCTTACCAAACTTTCGACCCGAATGAAACTGCTTTCCAACCCGAACTGGGAGGCTTCCTATTGCCGTCACAATTATGGCCTCATTGTAAAAACGGGCACCAGCATCCTCAAATGCACGCACAGTATCACCCACCAAATCATTATAGAACCCTTCCTTATCCCGAAAGTTGGCAACCACAAAACAAGCAAAACTGTTCTTTCGCAAACGCTTCACAGCAGAAGACACAATCATCCTATATGCTTCCACAAAATCCACATAATCCATGTTGCTCAAATCACCCTCAATATCACTGTAGACTTCCAAGTACCCATAAGGTGGGCACGAAAAAATGAAATCAGCACGTGGTGCATTAGGAACAGCGTTTGCCGCGTCATCACAAACCCAAACAGGCTTATTTTCCGGCATAATATCTTCAGCTTGTACTTGGTTGGCTTCCACCTGTTCCAGACGAAGTTCACAACCCCAATACTTATAGCCCAAAAAATGTGCCACAATGCCCCGCACACTGCCTCCAGCAAACGGATCAATAATCTGTCCACCTTCGATACAAAACCAATGATACATCAGCTCACAAAGCACTGGGTCGAAGATGGATGTGCCTGTGCCATCCTCCGTAGCCTTTTCATTACCAAAACGATCCGAGGATTCTGTCTTGGGACCACCCAACCACGCTCCACCTCCACCTCCACCTGGAGCAAGTCGTCTTGAAACTTCCGTAGCTGATTTCTTACCAGTTCCCACTACATATTCTCCCCTCATTATATCCTGACCAAAACAACGACCGCTCTCTCTCTTACGCTTGCTCATCGTACTTCCGTTTCCTTTGCATCGGATCATTGTGCAAGGCCATCTTGCTTACTCTCTCTGGAATTGATTGAGCTTCTGTTGGTTCTTGAAACTGCACTCTCTCTCTCTCTTCCACCACGGCCCACCTCACTCTTAATTCCCAACGCCAGCCACTGTCGTTTTCGTTTCATCCATTCCCCACTCATCACACGGAAAACACTAAATGGTGGCACCAAAAAAGAACGACGAAGGCCAACGTGGGTTTCCGTAAACTCTAACCCCAACCCCCGCTTCTTCAACTTTGGTTTTTGTTTTTTGCCTATTGGTTTACCCACACCATCTCCTCTCTCTCTCTTGCTGTAATCACAAGCAGGCCTCAAACTCCCACCAGGGAACGCATTCACTTTTCGTTTTCCCATTATAATTTCTCCACGTTCAAGGCAAACGAAAACCTCTTTCTTCTTTCACAACCAAACCCACCGCCACCAGTTTACGCATAAGATTATACTGTGTCTGACTATCCCCCGAAGCCTCCTTCAGTTCTTTCATCGTCTTCGGCTCCTTCATCAGACACACACAAAACTTAGCCCCCTTCGTCCCCAGTCTATTTCCGAAACCATCCTTTTTGCTAGACTTCTTCCCTTTTTTTGGCCCATCAACCTTGGCCTTTTTCTCCTTTTTGGGATTCTTATTCCCTTTCGGCTTGTCAGCCTTCCCTTTCTTCGGCTTGTTGACTTTCACCACACCAACACCCGTTTTCTTCTCTGGTTCTTCTTTTTCATCCTCAACAACAGGTTTAGCAATTTTCTTCTCTTCTAATCTCTCTTCCTTACTCTTTTTTCGTCCCCGTCGCTTTCGCTTGGGCTTGTCAGGTTTGGTCTCTTCGTCCTTTGCCGGATCGGGTTCAACTACTTCAGGCTCAACAGAATCATCTTCCTCTTCCGGTTCCACAGCAGACTCAGAATCATCCGACTCGGGTTCACTTTCTTCCGGCACCTCTTCTGTAGAATCAACGATCGGCTCGTCCGGTTCAGATTCAACCGCACTTGAATTGACAACAGAATCGTCATCCAAATCGGCCTTGTCCACGACAAATTCGATCTCTTCCGCCTTCGACAAAGCATCCAGAATCACCATCAACCGTTCTCGTTCAGCATCGTCCTCGACCACATCCTCACCGATCTCCAACTCGTCGTCGGCACGTGCCTCGGCAATTTTCCTGACCTGCTCGGCCATGCGTTTCCTGTTCCACTTGCTTGCGGTGTGATAATCCAACGCCTCACATACGGCCACAACATCACTCTTCAAAAACTTCATAATCACGCTCCTTTTTCAAATTTGTTTTGCATTACAACGAATTGGTTGCTATTCTATTATATCCCTCCAAATCTCATTCTTCCGGCTTTTGACGTGAATCCTCGACTTTCATCGTCGGACTCGCTATTGCCAAGCATCCGGCCACGCGAATCGTCTGTCCTTCATTACTAGCACCTTCCCGACAAACTGCTTTATTCAGCCTCATTATGCCTCGTTTTTCCTCCTCTGATGTTCTGTTAATTCCATACATCACTGTTACTTCTGCCAACTTTGTTTTTCGTCCAGAAAAATGCTTCCTAGTCAACACTGTCTGCTTTCCACCATACGCCAATGCACTGCTCTGGGTTGCAGTTATCATCAAACAATGCATTTCCTGACTCAATCTACGCAAATGCTTCCATACCATGTCAATTTGATCGAGCCTATCATTAACACCTACAGGGGGTGCCAAAATATCTGCATAGTCGACTACCACAACATCGGCGACCCATCCTTCCCGTTCCCAATCCCACAGGATCGAGGACATCCTCTCCACCGTCAATGATGAGTTCGGAAAACAACTCAATCGAAACAAATCACCCCCACGACTAACTTTCTTCCAGGCCTTGAAAGCCTGCTGTGGAGTCAACGTTGCTTTGAATCTCTCTACTCGATACTCAACCTTTCCGTCCCCATTTATGCTCATAGGCAATTTGATTTTCAGAGGATGACGGTAGGGAATCCGGGCCGCCCTACTCCCGAATCTCATCATCACCAAATCACGTCCCATATCACCAGCCTCAAAATATGCCACACGCCGACGACTCAATCTTACGGCACGAAAAGCAGCATCTTGAAGAATGAAGGACTTGCATGACTTATCTGGACCCATGAAAGCCACAAACCCATCCCGGACCATCTGCTCACCAAGAAACTTGTTGAGTTTGCCCTGGTACTTGATCAACTGATTCTCCCGATCAGGGTCTAAAACTTCACTCCAAGCATCATAATCTTCTCCAAGCTTTACCAATGAACCAACACCCAACTCAACCCTGGAAGCATTAGCTACAAGATTATGAGCAATTTGCACCCGACCTGCTTCCAACTCCTCATCAATTCCGTCCGACAACTTCTTCAGCCTGACTTTTTCAAACAGGGTTCCGGCCACATCCAGCAGGTACTTGGACGACTGTGGGGACTCTGCTGAATACTCATCAGACAAATGAACCAGGAAACGCTCGACACCGTCCACCACTACGTCCGGCCGGTCCCCTTTCTCGCTCCACGTCTCAAAAATACTCTTGAGCTGTCCGTTTGGGACCTCTCCATACTTTCGCATGTGGTCTATGCACCACGATCCGATTAAATTGGCGTATTGTGAATCGAACAAGCCACCGTCCTTCCACTGGCTTGCGATCCTGCTGCAAACGGTCTGGTCCGTGACCATCCCGGCCAGCACCCGCTTGATGTCTGATCCTTCGTGTCTTCTGACTTTCATTCCGTTTTTTCTGGTGTTTGTTGTTCTTTTTTTGCGTCGGGGGCTTTCCAGTCCGACCACGCCACGTGCAAGGTGTCAAACACAGACTTTCGTACAACTACATATTCGCACCGAAGTCCATTGAGATACACTATTTGCCCATCGAGATTACCCGCCGCAACAGCAATGGCTTGCAGCCGCTTGATCTCCTCTTTCCGTTTATCGGCCAATCCTTTTTGTTGGAGGGTAATGTCCTTTACGCCAATTAGCTTGTCTTGCAACTCGTCTATCCGAATTGTCAGAACCCCATTGTCGGTGCTTACTCGTTGCAACCGCTCGATCTCCCGCATAAGTTTTGGCAGTTTTTCAAGCGGCCCATCTTCATAGCGAACCAACTGCGTCCGCAAACGCCCGGTCTCCTGTTGCAGTTCGTTCCACTCCACTTCGCAACATGCAGTCATGGGACGATCGTGCTTTTGGCAGCGTGGTGCTTGTCCGGCTTCCAACTGCTTGATCTCATCGGCCAACACCTGCTGGCCCTCTAGCGTTATACTTTTCCCGCAACCAATCAACGCTAGGGCTGCCCTAACCTGTTCATTCATCATTTTTCTCCTTTACAAATCCTCAGCATTGATCAACTCTATCAACACATCACCATGACAGGCTTTAGGGGCACACCAACATCCGAGTGTCTTTCCTCTCAGTTCCCCAAGTTTAGCAAGTAGTTTTGGTTTCTTCAAAATCCAATTTCTATATTTCTCGATTACTTCCTTCCTTGAACCATCTTGACCAATCGAAAATGGATTTCCCCATGGTCCTGGGCGACCAATATAGACATCATATTTTTCATATTTACAATGAACCACTCTCATCATGTTACAAATCCTCGGCATTGATTGATCCGGCTTCCATTCCCAACGCACTCAGGGCCTCTTCGACCTCGCTTTGCTCTGCGAATCCCCCAGCCAGGAAATCAATGTCCGGATCGTTCTGCTCCAACCAGTTGCGGACCCGGTTTGCCACTGATTCTGAATCCTTCTCGACTTTGCTCACCTCGACTTCACCGTTGTCGGACAGCCACCTGTTTCTGGCAGCACGGAACTTACCCCACTTGGAAAACAAATCATCGGCCTTATGAATATCCGGTGTATGCGTATCCGAGTATTCCTTCTTCAGCCATTTTATCATTGTCCGAATTTCATCCTCATCAACCTTCCGTTCTGTTCTCAGCCGGAAGATGGACTTGGCCAAAGTATCTATCCGGACACGCCTGGGCGGTGAAACCAGATCAGCGTCATGAATCACCAGAACTTCCCGGAGATGTCCAGCAGCTTTTTTGTCAAAGCTGGAAATGAGAAAGCCGGTGGAGGTGTGAGCAACTTTGTTGCTCCCATTCTTTTTATTTCTTTTCTTTCTAATAGTATCTTTCTCTGATCGGGGGCTATTTTCCTTTTTCAGGGGGCTAGATTCGTTTTCCACAGGGCTAGATAATAGCAATTTCGACTGGCTGGATTTGTTTTTCAGGGGGCTAGATTCGTTTTCTTCCCCCATCATTTTGAGACTGAATGAGCGTTTGATCCGACCAAGATCACGACGATCTTCGGTTACTTCCAGAAATCCTTGATCCACTGCCAACTTGATCCCGTTTCTGATTGCTTGCCGACTCATCCCAATTCCTCGATCCATTCTCTCCCCATCTTTCATCTTGCGGCCGTGCTCGAATTCATCCAATGTAATTGGTTTGGATTTTCCCCATTGCTTGACATAACCCCAAGTATGTCTCAGCACGTATTCAATTACTTTGAGTTCAACCAATGACTTTACATCGTGTACCAAATCCATCCAGTTGTTTGGCATCCGAAACCAATTCTCCTTCGGCCAGATGAAACCCTGAAATTTTGGATCATCCTGTTTCCTTGTCGTGGAATTTTGCATGACATTTCTCGCAAAGGGCTATCACATCACTTGGTCTTTCTTCTCCCCGTCGCTTGTACGTACGATGGTGTATATGTATTTTCCCGTTTTTGTTACACAACTGGCATCGATAATTGGCTCTTCCCAAAGCTTTTTGGCGTATGCTTTTCCAGTGACTCGTCTCCAGATATTCATCGTATGGCATGGTTTTGAGATGATTTAATCTTCGCTGGACAACTTGATTTTCTCTTATGTGTTCTTTTTCTAACCTATCCCCTTCTTTTCTGTGTTTGATTCGAGCACTTTCTGCTGCTTCCTCTTTTTTCTTTTGACAGAGATTACAAAAGATTTTTTGATTTCTCTTCAACTTTTGTTCCGTGCGGTTTTTGATTTTCTGCTTGCATTCTATTCCACATGAAGAACAGGTTTTTGTCAGAGTCAATGATCCCACCATTCCACTAATCGTTGCACTTTTGTATTGATCATCAGAAAAGCAATCAATAATTTGTTTCGTACTGATTTCTGGAACATCCCAATACAAAAATCGTGCTACTTCTCTTTTCTGTTCCTTATCCATCGTTGCTGATAAATCAATCAATTCATGTTTGATTTCTCCGAAAATGGTGTTAATCTTGTTTTGGTGCTGCTCTATTTCCTTTTGTTGTTGTTTCATCTCTTCATACAATTCGCGTATGCTTGATAAATTTTGATCAGTTTGTTGTTGACGAAGTTCCGCGATCTCTTGTCTTTTTTGCTTTATCTGTTCTCGCAAAGTGCCCATACTTCTACCCCTTGTTCATCCTATGAAGGGCTTCATTCGCACATGATTCAAGGAACGGTACACGAAGCCTTGCATCTTGTGGCATTTCGTCGAACTTGTCTTGGAGCACTGCTGACAGTACCCTCAAGTATTCGATGGCCTGATCCGAATCCAGACTCATAGCGTCAACTACCTTCAATCCAACTTGAAGAGCCCGGTTCGCTCCACGGGCATACTGCCAGGTAGTATGTTGTCGTCGTGCTGGTGTCAATTCTTTATGCATCGATGCTTTCTCCTATAGACATAAAAACAGCCCAGTCAGAAATGAATCTGACTGGGCTTGTTTTTCCACAAGAACGAAATCAATTTGATTCGTGTAATTCGTATTCATCACCCATCCGTCCTCATGGAAAAGAAAAGAAGTGACTACCTGCCTGCTTCTCAACCTGATATCCCCATTATAAGAGATCAGGCTTCAACCCAAAATAGCAGTTTTCAGGAAGACCCAGACTTAGACCTAGACCCAGACCAAGACCTAGACCCAGACCCAGACCCAGACCTAGACCTAGACCAAGACCCAGACCAAGACCAAGACCTAGACCAAGACCCAGACCCAGACCAAGACCAAGACCCAGACCCAGACCAAGACCAAGACCAAGACTTTTTATTGATTGGCATTAGCATTTTGCTGGTCCCCATGATTCAATACCCTGGAGCATCACCCGCCACGGCGTCGGCAGTGACTGAGCATCTTTCCAGTCACCGGTGACTAACTCTCCCGTCTCATAGACTAGCTTGGGATTAGTCAATTCGAGGTGGTCTTCATTTACTCCTGATAGTATTCCAGTGTAGATATAGACACCACAAAACACCACCACCTTCTCGTCAAGCATAGCCACAAATCCACTAACTTCCTCGGTTTCTACTACTCGTTTCATCTCAGTTCTCCTTGGACAAAAATTGGTTACAGAGTCTTCACAATCTGGTTGATTCGTTGTTTTGTGATTCCCAAAAGTCTGCTGATCGAAGATTCGCTCAGTCCTGCTGCCAATCCAACTTCGATCAACGTCAATCGATCCTGGTCAATCTTATTGGACCATGTACATTTGATGCAGCTGCAATTTAGCTTTGACTTCAAAGCGGTAATAATAGAAGTCAGCACTATTCGTTCTTTTCCACAATCACATTGAATTTTCCATTTTCCTCTACTCAAATATGAAAGGACGCTCCAATGCCCGAATCGTTTTCCAAGATAATCTCTTTGCGATTTTTTCATATCCTTTCTACATTCGTTGCATTGGGTTGAATAGCCTTTCAACAGATTGTATTTATCTACATTGGATTTGTTTCCACAATCACATCGACAGACAAAATGGTATAGCTTATCGGAACATGCCAAAACCTCCCATCGTCCAAATCGTTCCCCCAATTTTATGATTCGATGTTGTTTTCCACTCATTTTTGTTCTCCTTACAGAAATTTTCTTCTCAATTCTTCGATTTCACTTTGATCGGCTTCAGCAGGATCGGAACCCGTCTCCAATTCAACCACATGGGTTTCACCGGGAAAGGGGGCCAACTGATCGGCCAACTTCCGAGCCCTTCTCTGTGCTGCCGGTTCTGAGTCGAAACAAATCACTCGACTCGGCATCTGGGAAATCAAATCGAACTGCTCTTGAGTATTCGACAATCCCAGAGTCGCAACCGCACCCGTCCCGACGGCCCAGGCATCCAACGGACCCTCGACAACGATAGTTGAGCTTTGAACATAGTCCATTCCGTAGAGTAAATGCTTGTGCGGAATCATCTCCTCACCCTCACCGGCCGACCTGTATTTTGGAGCTCTGTCCCCGATGGCCCGAGTAGTCCAACTCACTACCTTGCCGTCCAAGTGAATTGGGATAAACAACCGCCAAGCCAACGGTCCAACAGGTCCAGTAGCAGTCACCCCCCATTTCGAGCATATCTCATCTGACTCGAAACCACGTTCCTTCAGATATCGCCTGTACGGCCCTCTAACGGTCTGGAGATTTGGAGGATATACGACAGACTCGGGGGACTCGGGACGCAGGAGACGGGAAGCAGGGGCCGTTTGGAGCGAATCCAGCCAGTTCTTCACCTCCACCCATGGTTTCCCGGTCAGACGCATCAAAACATCCCCGATTCGATGATGACCACACTGCCAGCAAACGGCGTAGGTTCCGCTGAGGCTGATTCCCAAGTGGGCCTTCTCGGAACCGGAACCGCACCACGGGCAGTTTACGCCGATCCATCCATGTCGAACGTTTTTGTGCTCACCCTCTTCCCAAATCCTGACGTTGTTTTGGGAAAGGATTTCCTGGATAGTTGTCACTTTGATTCCGTCGGTAAAATGAATTTCATCTGACCACACAGATTGTAACTTCGGTCTTTGATTCCTAATTTCGATAAACGTCGATAAACGTCATTTACGCATTGCCACTGAGATGTTTTTACATCACCAGCGACTTGGCACGGCCAGTCATCACTGCTTCCGCCTCTTCGCCTGTCAAGACCAACGTGACATCGGGCTTTGGTGTACCTGCTTGGAGTCTTTCAACTGCTTCTTCGATGGAGATAAATTCTTCGCCAGAATTGTTCATTTTTGATGAGCTGCCATGCAATTGGCTATTGCTGTCCATCAATATCCATTGGTAGCTTTCAAATCGGTTGTTTTTAAGAACTCTGACAGCACTGCCTTCCCATCCAAACTCTTTCGCCATTTTTACTAAGGCGAATCCGATTTCTCCTGTCTTGCAATCCACTTGCCACGTTTTCATCACTTAGTCTCCTTTGGATAGAATTCACACTGAAGGTACAGTTTCTTTCCGACGAATGATTTGAGTATTTTGTCGAGAAGGGGATCATCAAATTGAAGCAAAGCTTGTTTTCCATTCATTACTTTTAGCACAGGGAAACTCCCCAAGACTATTCGGTCATAACTTGCTACTTTGCAAACCAATCGATTTGCACTGGGCTTGTTATGCAAAGATATCCAAACTCTTTCAATTCCATCAGGAATATCAAAAATTTGTCTGAATTCTTGATCACAAAAACTAAAATTTCCCCATTGCCAATCCTTTTCCAAACGATTGAACTTCTTCTCTACAATCTTCATCACTTGGTCTCCTTTTCGTAGAATTCACATTGAAGGTGAAGGTGGCTGTATTTCTGCATCTTGGTGGTGAACTTCACACCAATATTGATGTAGTAACGCAGGCTTTCTCTATCTCCAATAGGAATCCAATAATCGATATTGGGCCATTTAGGATAGTTTGAAATATTGACAACCTTCAATTTGACTCTCTCTGCCGTCGGATGACTATGCAAAGACAGCCAAATAACTTTTACATCATCCGGTATCTCAAACAGCTTCGACAATTCATTGACGCATAATTCTATGCCATCAACCGATTCCCACAGATCAAAAATGCAATTCAAATTAAGTTTGAACTTTCGTCTCATCAATTCCATTTCAGTTCTCCTTGTTTCATGGTTTGAACCAATTTGTTGAAAACATCCAAGTCCCCGTCGATCTTCCTCCCATCTATTATAGCCGTGACGACTCCCTGCTTTTTCTGAATAATCTCGCAAAGCTTTTCCTCAATTGTGTTTTTGGCCACCAAAAAGTAAACCCATACTGTATCTATTTGGCCAATACGATGACAGCGATCTTCTCTTTGGGTAACTTCACTAGGGGTCCAAGGCAATTCAACATGGGCAACATTGCTTGCAGCAGTCAAGTTGAGTCCGATTTCAGCGGCCTTGTTGCCGATAAGCAGCCGAGTACTTCTGTCATTTTGGAATTGATCCACGGCAGCTTGTCGCAACCTACCTCGAATCCTCCCATCAACGATCACCGACTTAGTCTTTATTTGTCTCTTCAGGGCGTCGATCATTTTTCGGTGCTGACAAAACAACACCAACTTTTGATCTGATTCCAAAAATTCATCCACCCATGCCTTCACCGACCAGAACTTCAACTTGGCGGCCAAACGCAGCAAATGACCAATCCTCGTCAAGGCCACCGCGTTCAATGCCCGTTCAGCTTTGTCGGGATCGGTCATCTTCAACCACTCGATGAAATCATCAGACGCTCTCTGATATTCATCTTGGTTCTTCAACGCCATCGGAACGACCTGTCGCATCTTGGGTGGCAAGTCTTTCAGCACCTCACTTTTCCTCACTCGGCTCATACAAGTGGAAATCAATAGACGATTCAACTCCTTTCTTTTTGTGGCTCCCTTGAACTGCCAACCCCAAGGCGTTTTCTGTGCTCCACAATACTCCTGTCCGTACAACCACCTAGACGGAAATGATTGGGGAACCAAGAGATTCAAAATCGGGAACAGTTCCATCGGTCTGTTGAGCATCGGAGTTCCAGACAAAGCCAAGACGTTCGGAACATGACGACATAATAACCTGGTAGCCTTCGTTCTGCGTGTCCTAGACTCCTTGCAAAATTGGCACTCGTCAATCACTACAGATTTGGCTTTCAATTTCTTCAACCACTTCAACCAATAAAAGAGGATGTCGTAATTGATAATGATCAACTTGATATTTCTGGGATCGATGTCGGAAGGTGTTCTACCCTCGGCCACCAACGATTTCCAGCCAAGGATGTTACCGGCCTCATGCTCCCACTGATATTTGACAGAGGCAGGACAGACCACCACGGCTGGCAATCTGTCTCGCTTGTTTTTTTCCAACCACCAAAGGCTGGTCAAGGTCTTGCCAATTCCCATGTCCCACGCCAGGAGTATTTTTCCATCGAATGAATCAATGGTTTTGATTCCGTCCTTTTGATAGGGAAATGGTTTGATCATTTGGCCATTGGCTTTCCATCTTCGATGATCTCTGCATCACTATATCCCAATTTGAGAGCCAAATGATGAAGTTTTTGGATGTTTTCCCACTTGTTGGAGCGAGCATAGACCATCTTTTTGGTCATCGTTCCGTAGGTGACAAGGATCGCGTATTTTTCAGAATGTTCGTTCATGATTTTTCTTTCTTCACGTTGGCGATGGCCAGTTCAGCATGTAGGATTTGTTGGGTTGCTGCTCCCTCACGTACCAACATATCCCAAGTTCGAGAACAACCGTAATCGCCATCGTCATTTTCTACATCTATTTCAATTGCCCAGTCAACCAGTTCTTCCAACGCCACCAGCAACTTGTCCCGCTGCTGGAGGGTGGTGGGGGCGGAAGCGATGAGGTGAGCGTTGCTGATTGAGGAGTTACCGTAGCACCTGGCAATCGCAAGACCACACCCGATCTCCCTGTTTTGTATTGACCAATCGTTGTTGGGGTGGTCAATAACAAACCACGGCCCCGGCGTGTGCTTCGTGTTCGAGTCGTTCATGATTTATTTTCCTTATTGGTGATTTTCCAAATCAACTTAACACCACACATCGGACAATACGCAAATCTATCCGAAATGCATGTTGATTTACAAACAGGACAACGATAAAAGTCACTGTATAAATCATCCTTGGTCTCGAAGTGCTTGGGACGAATGGTAGTGGTCTTCGGTTTCTTTTTCATATTACTTTTCTTTCTTATAGAGTATCCCATTTAATTTTACATCCACAGCCAGGACAGAAATCAAATTCTTCACGAAGATAAACGCACTTACATTTTGGACAAAAATATACCCAAAATGATTCTACTTTTTCTTCAGATAGATTGTCGTCTGTTATCAAAATGGGTTTCTTTTTCATGTCAACTTCCTTTCTCACTGGTCATGAAACCGGGCTCGTTTTGGTAGCGAAAGAATTGCTTCACACCAACACGATCTGACTCAGCTTCTGCCTTGTTGTTGTATGGACCGTAAGGGCCATCCTCTTCATCACCCACGATCCACCAATACTTTCCCATCTTCTTCGTGGTGAGTTTCACGTTTAATAATCTCGACGATGGTTTTCAAGCCGCTGGGCCATTTCGGTTATCTGTTCATTCCTCTTTTCGATTTCGTTTTTGAGGGCCTTTCTTTCCTCATTAAATTCATCGATCTGTTTGATTGCTATTTCACACAAACGCTTGTTCCGTTGCTTCAATTCAGCAATCTCCCGTTCTTCAGGGACATCCGGTACTGGCCCCGGGTCTTTCAAGTCGAGTAGCGAGGTGATGGCAGCGTCGGCAGTTTTGCAACCGCCAGACTTCGCTAGGCCAAAGTATGCGAGGCCAAAGTATGCGAGCACATCCCCGCCGCATGCCTGGATATATCCAGTACCGTTTCTGTTTATTATAATATCGTGGGACGAGCCACAGCCCTTGTGTTCATTAAGCCGCCCCAGCAGCCCCAGCGTATCCTGTGATACCACGGCATTGTCCGCGAGGTACTGGTCGAAGGCGGCTCGAACGATGGGTCTGGATCGTTCAAAAATTGTTTCACTGTGGCTGTACTTATCTACAACATTCATTATGTCACGAATCAAATAATCAGTTAACATTTTCAATCTCCAATTTCAGAGGGCATTGTTAATTCTGCAAACCGTTGATCAACAAGCTCGGACGCTTGCAACCAGGTTTCAAATCGGTCGGCAAGATCATGATTGGGAACTTCCATAAGACCGTGACATCCATAAACAGTTCTCATCAACTGCTGCTTGAGCAACTGCTTCTCGGCTTGCTTGATCTCAAACAATAAGTCTTTTGGTTTGCGTTTCATTTTCCTTTCTCCACGTTGGCGATGGCATCGTCTAGTACTTGCACGTCGCCACGCTGGATAGCCTTACCAGTTTCGGCTCGTCGCCTTAGTCTCTTGCACACCGCCAGCAACTTGTCCCGCTGCTGGAGGGTGGTGGGGGCTTGGGCGATGAGGTTAATACGCCAGTCAGTAAGTTCACGAGGCAGATAATGCACAACCGCACGGTCATAGAACACCTGATTAACCGAACAGACCAAGTGCCCTTGTGAGCAGTCCAGGCCTGGGGCAATTACCTCAGACAGCCCGAGAGCCTTAGTTCCCACTGCTTTCCAGTGTTCTTCTCTTTCCGGCGTGTGTTCCGCGTTCGAGTCGTTCACGTTATTCTCCCGGTTTCCGGTTAGCGTCTGCCATGGATCATCGCCATCAGTCCGCCCGTCGTGTCTTCCTCGTACTCGACTTGCAGGCTGCCATAAAGTAACATGAGTTCCTGTATGTAGTCAGGCGCGTTTGGAGCGGTTGCCGGAATCCTCCCGACCTCCTTGCCGTCGTGCTTGCAAACGCATATCGTTTTGTGGGGGTCCAGAGGTTTCTTATCTGCTGGTTGCTGTAATTTGCGAATTGCTTTATTCATCACATTTTCTCTCTTTTCTTCTGAAAGACTAGTACATATCGATTTGTAACGTACCACATATAGGACAAGCCAAAACTTGAACAGTTTGATCCGGCCTATACTCTTTACTGATCGTCGCTACCACATTGACCGAGATAAAATCTTCATCCCCTTTGGTGATTGACTTTTCAAACCTTCCTTCATCATCGAGAACAGTATCATAATCGTATTCATAGCCACAAACGCATTTTGACTCGTTCATCCCAACGCCTCCCTTATTTCTGAGAAGGATTCCGCGACGCGAGCGGCGGTCCACCCGAGGCTCTGCCGTAGATATTCTATCAAGCCACGCTTCAAATCCGTTGGTTTTTCGCTCTTGCTTCTCAGCAACTCCGGGGTGTCCAGCAGGAGTCCCAGCATCAATCGGGAATCCTCAGACACCTCGAAGAGCAACTCCCTTAGATTGAATCCTGGGCTACTTGGGAGTACATTCAGGTCGATGTCCCCAAGATAATCTGTGGTGTTGACAGTCATTCTGTCCATTTTCTTTCCAACGCAAAACTTCGTGAGATTGTTCCAGAGGGCCCACCAGATATAAGTGGTAAACTGATTGCCCCTTGTTGCATCGAACTTTTGGTATGCTCGCATGAAAGTCCAGGAAGCTATCGACAGATAATCGTCAATGTTCCCGCCGAACTTGTTCTCGAAATTCCCACAAACTTTGAAAAGCATCCTTTCAATGTCTTCGTAAGTGGCTGATGCGGCAACGTTGCTTGCAGCAATCATGCTTGTTCTCCCAACGAGTGGGTTTGCTTTGCAATTGACAGTATACATTTTGGAGCATCATCATCTGGTTGAATCCATTTTGCCAATTCATGCAAAGCCCATTGGAGTTCGGGCATGTTCAACTTCAGAAAATCATCCCAGCACCAATCACGGCTGATTAACAAACACCCAGCAGCCATCCGCTTAGCTACATTATCTTTTGCCGCCCGTAGCAAAATCTCAGCCAACAAATCATGTGATTGCCAAGCAAGTATAATTCCGTACAGGTTGGCTCCGTACAGGTTGGCTCCGGACAGGTTGGCTCCGGACAGGTTGGCTCTGTACAGGTTGGCTCCGGACAGGTTGGCTCCGGACAGGTTGGCTCCGGACAGGTTGGCTCTGTACAGGTTGGCTCCGGACAGGTTGGCTCCGGACAGGTTGGCTCTGTACAGGTTGGCTCCGGACAGGTTGGCTCTGTACA
>SDBT01000136.1_pt1 | contig 96431 bp, 112 predicted proteins | sample 2277101 | NCBI WGS metagenome assembly SDBT01 (sample SAMN10404973, study PRJNA504765) | marine sediment metagenome | isolation source: marine sediment core GS10_PC15, 103 cmbsf | place: Arctic Ocean: Southern Knipovich Ridge | collected 2010
ATCTATACTGTAAACGAAGATAATTTCTACGAAGCTATTTTGGTGGTAGGAATTGAAAATCATCTCGAAGACGGACGTCCTATCCCAATCAAAGAACTTGCCTGTTACATGCAAGACGAATGCTATCAAGTCATCGATCTTGATAAGCTATTAGAAACAGAAGGAGAGGATGTAGCAGCATCGGTGTTTAAAAAATGGATGTTGGGAAACCATCCCCTAATGTTTGATCGTTTATTGGAATATCAGACTACTCAAGAAGGAAATGTTTTTAAGTATCGTTGAATAGTTTTCTGTTCCATTAATTGCTTTTTTTCCATCAGGTTTTCTATTCATCAAGAATAGAAAATCTCACATCAATAACAAATGGAGTTTTATACATCCATGCATAAAGAAATAAAGTAATATAATTAATCTGATTAATTATATTACTATTGAAATTATGACTGTTGAGGAATGGAAAGATTTTTCAGATATTGACGGAAGAAGTTTTTCCAAATACGAAGTTAGTTCTCTGGGCCAGATTAGAAATAAGAAATCTGGATATGTCTTTTCTGTTAAACCTGACTCTTCTGGTTATATACGCAATGAGTTTTGCGATGATAAAGGAAATTCTAAAATGATATCTGCTCATATCATTGTAGCTCGAGCTTTTATCGGAGAACCTGCGTCTGATAATTTAACTGTTGACCACATCAATAGGGATCCAATAGACAATATACTTGTTAATCTTCGTTGGGCAACTAAAAAACAACAGGCGGATAATTCAGATAAATCATCATTCAAGCCTAAAGGGCAGCCTGTTATCCAATACACTATGGACATGAAAGAAATAAAAACATGGCCAAATATTATTACAGCAGCAAAAGAACTTAAAATAAATAAAACTAACATAGGCATGGCTTGTAGAGGATCACGCAAGCGCGCCGGAAGATTTAAATGGGCTTATGAAAGGCAAGATCTAGATGGAGAGATTTGGAAAGAATACAAACAATTTGATGTACAAGTCTCTAATATGGGACGGATTAAGTCACCGCATTCTCACATAGTTTACGGTTCTAAGAATGGCGATTATTTGGAGTATGGAAAACCTAGGAAACGCGTCCATGTGATGGTCGCCGAGGCATTTTTACCTAATCTTGAAAAGAAGCCAGAAGTAAACCATAAAGATAAAGATGGTACAAATAATAGATTGGAAAATCTTGAGTGGGCCACTCCTAGTGAGAATATAATTCACTCCCACAAGAATTCAAAACCAGATAGATACAGTAACTCTAGAGCTGTTAAACAGTACGATTTAGAAGGAAATTTTATTTTCCAATATAGAAGTATAAGCGAGGCATCAAGACAGACAGGATGTGTAGAAACAACTATTTCACGGGTATGCTTGGGGCTTTCTGAAAGTACAAAAGGATTCAAATTTAAATACCCTGATAAAGATGATGTATTAAATCGACTTCCAAGAAGATACCCACGTAAAGTTGATCATATAGATGAAAAAGAAAATGTTATAAAAGTTTACGATAATGTCAAAACGGCTGCACTCCATCTTGAAATATCTTATAACAGTATCTATAAGATTTTATGCGGTACAACAACGAAAACAAAAGAAGGTTATCGTTTCAAGTACCATTAATTTCTTTTTCAATATGAATAAGAAATATCTTACATCAATAACAAATGGAACTCTATTCACCTAACGGGAAAATTGCGAGAGGTAAAAATCCTAAAAATGCTTATTATAAGAGGATGGGAAAACTACAACGGGTCCCTACCCACGAAGATTCTAAGGAGAAGATTTTTGACTTCTTGGAAACCTGTATTGGACACATCAAACCGAATATATCTAGAAAAGATATCCTTGACATTTGGAATTTTTATCTCGGAAAACATTCCATAATTCTGTCTTATCTAGAAGCTCTGTTGGCCAAACATACCGCTGAAGGCGATGCGAGAAGAATAACTGCCTATCGGAACGCCATTAAGACCATCAAAAACTCGAAAGTCCCAATCGCTTCCGGCGCTCAAGCCATCAAACTAAAAGGAATCGGTAAAAAGACCGCTGATAAGATAGATGAAATCCTAGGCACTGGAGGCTTGGAAACTGTTGATACAAGGATGAAGGAAGAGTTATCGAAACAAAAGAATATCGAACTCTTTATGTCTGTATGGGGAATCGGTGTTAAGCATGCTCGTACTCTCTACGACAAAGGGTATCGAACTCTAAAAGATCTAAAGAACGCTTCAGAAAAAGAGATCACTCCTCAAGTAAAGCTGGGTCTCAAATACCACAAAGACTTATCGGAAAGGATTCCGAGAAAGAACATCGATTATATCAAACCTAAGTTGCGAAAAATTCTCCGTAAGGTAGACCCTGATGCAAAGTTTTGTATTGCCGGATCTTACCGGCGAGGACTGAAAACTTCCGGAGATATAGATATCATTATCAGTTCGGATAAACCGGGTGTGCTCCTAAAGGAGTATGTAAAAGAACTCCACCAAGCTGGAGTTCTCAAGGAAGATTTGGCAAAAGGGCGCAAAAAGTATGAAGGAATAGGTTTCTTGAAAGGAAAGAATATTCGGATAGATATCCTATCCACTCCTCCGGGGGAATGGGGAACGGCTCTTCTTTACTTTAGCAGTGGTTTTGACTTTAATAAGATGATACGACGTGAGGCTAGAGAGAAAGGGTGGACTCTGAGTGAGTCTGGGATGAAGAACTTGGATAGTGGAAAGATATTAAAGTTTGCGACAGAAGAGGAGGTTTTCAAAAGGTTAAAGATGAAGTATGTTCCTCCGGAAGAAAGACTGTAAAATATAACCATACCGAGATTTCTTGGAATAAGCTAGATGGGTAGAAATATTTGTCTCTGAGAAAAAAGTGATGTTATATCAGAAAGTATATACTTTCTGATTACTCTATTTTATAAATTAAAATCAAAATTATTATGAGAGTATATCTTTTACAAAACATTAAAGAGTTTGAAAGTCTTTGAGATTTTTCTTTAATTCCTAAAGAAAAATCAGAATTCCACACACACATAAAATGTGTGTGTGTGGATCTCTAAATTTTCATTAACTTTTATTTTATAAAGTATAATACTCGGAAGAAATTTCATCATGGTAAGTTAGTTAAATTTGACTCGAAATCGCAGTTTTTATTTATCCAAGAAATACTCCACCTAAATCTATTTAAAGTGATGGATTATCCATATATAATCTTGAATAATTGTGGATTGTCCAAGATTATGAAAGATCAGTTTTACTCGTGCGAGTATTGCGAAAAGAAATTCTCCACCCGACCTAATCTGTTGCGTCACCAACGAACAGTGGCTTTATGTCTCCAATTACAGGATAATCCAACGTATCAGAGTTTTGAATGTTCATTTTGTGACAAGTCATATACAACTAAAGACAATCTAAATATACATTTTCTTCGATGTAAAAATAAGAATAGGTACGATACCAGAGAAAAGATAAAAGTTATTAAACAAACTCATCAAAAAGAGGTTGAGATCCTGAAAGAAGAAATTTCTGATTGGAAATCCAAAACTCAGAAACTAAAGAAACAGTTAAAAGAGAAAGATGAAGAGATTATTTCTCTCAAGATTAAATGTGAAGTTAATAAAACAGAAGTTTACGACAAAGTCTGCACCAAAGTTTTGGATAAATCAACTATAACTAACAACACCGCTTACATTCATCCCAAATTAGTCAATCTCCCCATCACTAATATTCACCCTCTCACCTCCGATTATGTAAAGGATAGAGTAGACAATGGAGAATACTCTTTCGATAATTATCTGAAAGGGACGGATGGATTAGTGGACTTTATCTACTCCATCACTATGTGTGAGAATGACGAGGGAGACGTTGAAAGAAACTATGTTTGTACCGATCCTTCTCGAGACAGTTACCATCGATTGGTGGAGACTAAAGAGTGGAGAAAAGATAAAGGAGGGAAATTCATCGATGTCATTTTGGATACTCTGAGTAATAAAGCCGATGGATATCACCAGAAGGTTCTCCAAGAGAGGATAGAAGATAAGGGGTATGATCGAAAGAAAGGATACGACCCGGAGATCGTATACAAAAGTAATAATGATATGCATACTGGGATAGTTCGAACCCATGGACCAGAGAGACGATCCCTCCGGTTAAAATTAAAGAAGGAAACGAGTAAGAAAATATCTGTGTAATTTCTTGACTGAGAGTCAAGAAATTACTGAGGAATAATTAAAATGAAATACATAAAGAATATCTATTATAAATATATTAATCAGGTCAGTTTATGACTATGAACACCGTAAAATTTGTCCGTTTTTTGTCGGCAGCTCAAAATATTCATCGTGGCCTGCCTCTAAACAATAAAAAGATAACAAATTTGAAAATACTTGGTGGAAGTACCGAAATATTGTTAGAAAAGTCAGAAGTGCTTAGCCATTATATATTGACACCCGATACTCTTTACATTCCCATAGATGCACTTAAAAAGTTTGCATCAACTGTTAAAAATGTATCAAATGCGTTGGCATCAACCCTAGTCAACTTGATTCTCGATCATCCATATATTGCTGTGATGGTTACAACAAGTTGTGCTATAGTAGCTGTTTCTGGGATTTTATACTATGTTCGTATCGGTTTAACAGATAATGAAATCACGGTAGAAAATGTGGAAAATGCTCAAGAGGACTTTAACTGCCCTATCAATGGTGTTGTATTTACTGATCCTGTAATTATTCCAATCTGCGGCCATTGTTTTAATCGGGATGCTATTAACGACTGGTTCAAAAAACAGTTGAGTTGTCCTATATGTCAAAATAATCTTCCGAGTAATGATGTTATTCCAAATTTGCAATTACGTTCTCAATTAGCGCATATGGAGTTTCATCTAGATCCTTTAGTCTAAATGAGAGAAAGACTACATATTTTAATATTGGATAAACCAACGGTAAGTAATAATTGATATAGTTCGAACCCACGGGTCAAAAAATGATATTTAAAGAGATGCTCCTGGAATAATTAGGAGAAGTATTCATTTCCATAGATGGAAATGAATCATACTACAGGTAGCATAAAAATGAGATATATAAAGAATATTTGCTATGAATATAGACGATCTATTGATCTCTATTTAAAAAATTCCCAATATGACTTTCACTTTGGGGGCTCAATTGGCCCAAATCAAGTCTTCTCGGGCGTCTGTCCTTCCTTATATCGTTAAAAATAACGATGGAAGGAAGAAAATATATTTTCTTCTCGGTATTGATAAAGAAAGTGGAGATATAACAGATTTAGGGGGCGGGGTTAAGAGAGATGAATTCTCTTTGGAAGCCGGTTTGCGAGAATTTCGCGAAGAATCGGACGAAATATTCGGAAACATTTATGATCACCCAAATGATTACATGAGAAATATTGCCCTTTCGAGTCATGATATGTGTGTTCTATTCGTTCCTTTGGCCGCCGAATGGTATGACAAAGCCGCCCCCCTTTTCGAACAACGAAAGGGGGATCCGTTTCCGTCTATAGACGGAACTAATAAGAAAAAGAGTCACTGCGAGATCGAGCGACTAGTCTGGATCGATGAAGACTCATTTTTAGAGTTGATCGGATCAAGAACAGGATCATGTAAGCTTCCTGATATTTGCGATCGTCAGATATGGTCGCGACTGCAAAAATTTTATCGACGAAAGATTAACAAAGACTTGAAGGAAGCTCTCAAGATGAGATATTATGAAGACATCCCCGTTTGGACAGCTGCTTAACTAGGTGCAGGACCAGTAGAATTGCAAACAGTCCCAACCGGCTGACATGTGTAGGCTGCTATGAGGTGTATTGCGCTAGGATCTACAGTACTACAGGTAATTACGCTTCCGTCGGTGGTGGTAAAAGTGTTTGAAGGGCTGAAAGTATACTGACAGTTGTCAGTAGATACAGGCTTTCTGTTTGCAGTTTTACAGGCGGTATTCATTTCTGCAGTTAGATCCCTCGTTGTTTTAGGATTAAATTTACCCCAGCCATCACTGGTTAGGACCCTATTAATAGGGTCCGTATCTGCATGCTCGAAGTTATATGAGTCAGGAAATGTACATATCTGAGTAGCTTGATAGACACAAACTTGTTTTCCATCAGGACAGGACATTTTGACCGTGTTATCTGCATCAGTGCCGTCGGGATCGTAGATCAGATTAGCTCCTTTAGCGAAGGGGACGCCATCTAACATGGCGTCATAGTTGCCGGCTTCCATGTACCACCAGATGACGAGTCCGACTCCGATAGCCAACAAAATTATTCCCGTGATCTCAAAAGCCGAAATCATGATTACTTACTAATGGAGACGAAAAAAATATTCTCGATACTTCTGTTTTTCCCGAGGGTAAGTATTTCTTGATCTAAAGATCAAGAAATATCTTGAAGGTACTATGTTACAAAATTTACAATATTCTATGTGGAAGAACAAAATCTGGTCAAACAAGAGAAGGTCATCGTTTTCAATACCATTAACCAATTTCTTTCTTATCTTCGAGATAAGAAAGAAATTTTGAAGTCACTAATAGTAATAGAAGTGTTATTATTCGTCAGGAATACAGCTATACAAGCCGTGCACGTAAAACCCGAGGGAATAAGTAGCAGTTTGACCGTTTCCCTTGCCACCAGCAGAAAGACCACCTTGCCAGCCCGGAGCTATTGGTAATTGTTCAAAGTCTGAGAGTGCTCCACCGCCTTTCGCCCCGTCTCCACTAACTGGCTTTTGCCACCACTTATCAGAAAAAGTGGCGAAATGACCATTTGCAGGGAGACCACTGCCAAAAACGCCGCACGGTCTGGGCCCAAATATGTCGGGATTAATTGGATCATACTTTAGTGTCGAATTATCTGGCATTGTACAAACCCTCTTTCCGTCGCAAATATTTGCCAAATAAGCGGAAGAATCTCGAGTAACACAATTGTTCTTCGTACACGTTTTATTTTGACCTTCGTCTACACCTGTGCCAATATTGGCACAGGTGGGTGATTGGGCACAACGTCCTGTAGCATCGATATTTTTGGCAGTTTTTGTCCCATCTAGGACTGTGATAACCGTGTTACAGTAGAGGCATTGTCCCGCAGATGGATCTTTGTGAACTACACCATCAATACAAACATAGCCATCTGCGTCTTGAAAGGTAAAACCAGCACATGGTTGTCCCACTGCGCTACTAGACTCTAGACAAGCCACTCCTGCGGAACCGCAATCGCCATTCTCGCTACACGGCATTGGAACGCATTTTTGCGTTCCGGAACATTCCATTCCTGCTGCACAATCATCGGTAGACTTACAAGTGACTCCGGCCGATATGTCGTCGGTGAATCCGCAACTAAGCTTAAATGTCGAACCGACTTTTCCAGAGCAGATCCCATTGGGATCAACCACATCGGTCCATGATCCTAAAATGTTAATATGAGTTCCTGCTGGGCACTGGATCTGGGGAGTTACTCCATCCTTTGTCACCAATAGTGTGGTTACAGAACCATCATATTCTCCATCCCTCGTTTGTAGCTTGGCGTTGAAAGGATATATAATATTGTGTTGATTCTTTTTATTGTTGCTATCCTCCTTCAAAATAGCCAATATAATAAAAACGGCCATGGTTACGGCTAAAATTACCATTATCACTATCGCGTATACAGCCATTTATTTTTGAGAGCCTTACTATTATTACACTGTTAATATAAATTTTTTCCCATCTAAGTTGATGTTGTAATTTCTGTTTGTAATTACAAACAGAAATTACATTCTTTACTTTACCAAAAGTAAAGAAATTTTTGACTCTCACGGTCAAAAATTAATGTAACTTACATTACTTTTTCTCCCAGTTTTGACCGAAGGTTCCAAAACCGATGCTGCCATTAGCATAGACTAATACTTTCCCCGACTTTAGGCGAAAGTATTCCATCTTGGGCAAAGGTTCCTTCCCGTCAAATTTCTCTTGTTGGGGAGCTTTCTTCAATGTAAGTTCAACTCCGGGCTCCTTCAATTTTTCCCTACATTTCAAAACAATTCTAAATTCACTGAATGGACATCTCCAAACCCATAAAGGATATTTGTTATCTTCTTCATCGGTAAAGATAGAAGTAATATCTTTACCGGGGGAATACGAGACCCATTTTTGTACAATCAATTCATTTGCATGCAACTGGATCTTAAAACCCGAGTTATCAGAACACTTATGTTTGCAACCTCGAATTTTGATCTGCGTCAAGTCGTGATGCCCGTAGGGAATCTTAAAGTAGTAAAAATGTTTGCCACCGAAAAAAGAATAAGAATACACCGGGTAAAACGTGTTTTCATCTGGAGGCTCGTAAGTGCAGTCAATTTGACCGTCTTTATACTTATAGACGATCTCGGTACCGGATACAGAATTCTCCTTTGGAATAGTGAAACTACCTATTTTATGATCTGCATCGCTTCTTTTATCGGGTCTTTCATGGGACAGGACCCAGACTTTAGCATGCTCCGCTCCTTTCCCGCGACATAATACTCTTATGATCATACTACAAAAACATCCCAAATAAAAGGGACCCGAAAAGAACTTGATTTCGTTACTATTCGAGGGAAGTTTATAAGTGGCTAGATGGTCATTGCCAAGATACAACTCAACTTCATTGATACGGTTTCTATCTGCATCAAGGAATATTCCTTCAATGACGTCAACTAGATGACGTATAGAAAAATCGGCGTAAGACAGGTCTCCTACCGAGACCATCCCCAGAAAAGATGCTTTCTGGAGAGATCTTGATGCAGCTTGTTCCGCCATGGTTATATTTTGGGGAACATATCTTTAACTTTACTAAGTAAAGTTAAAGAGTAAAGTTCCAGAAAACCTACTCAAATAAAATAGAGATTTCCGTATATATAATATCATAAGTTACAGCAGAGATAAAATGACCACTCAAGTTCTCATTTATCCCATATTCGCCGAATGTAAGGATTACACTCTTGATCCTTTTTGGCAAGATATTTTCTTTAAATGTGCATGCAATAGATTCCCTCGGAATCTAAGATATGACAATAAGAACCACGTAATCAATGTAAAGATGCCATGCGCAGGCGGGCGCAGTAAGACCGAGATAGTGGATATATCCAACGATCCTGTCGAATTATTTCAAGTTATGATGGTCATCTTTCGAGAAAAGTTAGGTTTGAGATCTTCGAGAGACTTACAAACTCAAGCTCAAGAACTTGAGGATATCAAAGAGAAAAATAAGATCAATCTCGATTGTGAATGGAAGAAACTAAAACCTCGCTCATTAAAAGATGAGCTTATTATGAACTATGTTATGAAACTGATAAAAGAATATGATTTAGATTCTAAAGAATCTAAAACTCTCCTTACTACCATCTATTTAGGCTTTCAATATAAGAAATTGACTGCTGACCATGTGGATTATGATAACGGTGTTATCAACAATATTATTGGACTTGAAGTTGACTCTAAAGAAAGAAAATTCTTTATCACAAATGAACCCAAAATTACTAGTAAAAGCGAAAAGTCTGTTCAGACCAGAAGGTTTTGGAGAGATGTGGACAAATTTTTACGAGATTATCGCTCAAAACGACTAAAGATGCAATAAGTTACACTGATTCTACAGTGTCAGTAACTTTTGATGCAAAAGTTATAGTAAGTCAAACTGGTCATTGACCACCTCTCCGCCAGATCCTTGTCCGTTAGAGTAGGGAGTGAAAGACTGTGGTAAGTTGTTAACTAGTGGGGGTAATGCTGGTGTATGGTAAATTGGAGTGGTCCTGGGCTCGCCGATATAATTAAAAACTGAACTAAAACTCTCTAGAACTCCATAAAGACTTAAATGATTATGGTATTGGTATTTTGTCTTCTTTTTGAGATCATGCAACAATAAAACTTCAAATGGGATATCTGGCGGTCCGACATATGAGCTATACTTATTCCCCCGTTCTACCACTTGAAATTGCGGATTGGGAAGTTCTTTCGGAGGATTCCACGACTGTTTTTTCAAATTATAACTGTATTGAAGATTGCGAGTTTGGAGATTTTTCCAGGGAAGCTCTGATGCTCTAGCACGTTGAGGTATAGCTAAATGAGAAGGGACAAAGAGTAGTATATATCTCTGTTTACCGGCTCCGAACATACCAGCTATTCCTGCACCATATATAGCATATCCCCCTTTGTCTTCTACTCGCTTAAACTGCAATTTTTCTAGATACTTATTGAGAATATCCATTTATCCTAAAGGATATACTAATTTATATAGCAAGAAGTATTTTTTAAGGGTTATTTACCCTTAAAAAATGAAGGGTTATTTACCCTTAAAAAATGAAGGGTTATTTACCCCAAAGAAATGAAGGGTTATTTACCCAAAGAAATAATTTCTCTTTGGGAGTACCATCTCCCGATTTTATTGTCACACATTTCTATCGATTTGTGATCGATATAAATCGTGAGTTCCTGGAGAGTATACGATACTTCCAAACATTCTTCTCCTGATATGCTATACCAATAAATCAATTCTGGGAATTCTGAACTTTCTATTTTACAAAGTATTGAAAAGAAATTCAGAAATTTATTCCATATACTGTCTGGACAGTTACGAGGACGCTGCTGGTGGAGTTTTTCTTTTATTGCAAGAAAAGAAGCTGACATTCATTTAATCCCCCTATTTATTTGAAAAGATTATTTAACTATCACATATTTTTAAGAGCATCTAAACGACGATTCAATCCCGAAGTGGTCGTCTCTTTTGGATAAAGAAATTCTTGTATATAACGATCAAACCTTTCTCGATGCGTTTCATCAAAGGAGGGGAAATCAAGGGGAAACTTACGAGATATATCTTCCTTTGCTTTTTCTGCTGCTTTTTCTGATGCTTTTTCTGCTGCTTTTCTTGCTGCCAGATAAATTTTATCTACAGCTGGCTGAGTTTTTATGATTTCTTCTGAAATATCTGCAATCCAAATTTTCTTAAGAACGCGACGTTCGATGTCTTTCAACAAGAGTATATTTTGTTCACGATCTGTTCCAGATTGACCTCTACTCTTTTCCGCGTCGTATATGTCAGGAATTTTTTGAATTTCAGCTCTAACAAAGTCAGTGATAACTCCCCAGAAATCATTCCAACGCGCTCCCATAAATATCAGAAACGAATAGTATTCGCCCGTAATCTGATCGAGTCTCTCTGCTATATTTTGGTTATTCAATCTAGAACCTTTTCCCATATCAATAAATAATAATTTACCATTTCTATCGGCCATAAAATTACCTAAATGGACATCCCCATGGGTTAAATCGGCTTGGATGTGAAGCTTGGCAATCAGCATGAGAGCTTGTTTGATAATATTCCATTTTTCACTAACATTGGGTGTATTTTTTAACCAATCACCCAAAGACTGTTCCAGCAAGCCAGTTATGATAGCCCCGCCTCTACCATCATGGCAGTGCCATGAGTCTTCCACGGGCATACACAATCCATATTTGGCGCATTCATTTTGCAGTGTCACTTCATTATTGAAAACAGATATGTTCTGATTGGGCCCAAGCTCTATGCACTTGAGAACATAATGGCAGTTATTCGCACGGCATGCGTGAAATACTTCACCATAAGCAGACTCTCTTCCCATACGGATCCCCGTTTCTAAAGTCCAGGTGTTTTTTGCGATACGTGTCGCTGGAAAACACGTAGTTTTGCAATATGGTCTTATTGGTAGATCAGCATCCATTAATATCTCTAGCAAAAATGATAATATTTATTAGAGATCTTAATTAAGATCGCTTATTTAAATACCAAATGGAATTTAGAGAAGTACCTTCGAGAAATGGAGGAACAACAAAGTTTTATCAGTTTAACGGGGACTTCCCTGGCCTCGTGAATGAGTTGCAATTAAACGATAGAATTATAGGAATATCTTACCAACAATATCAAGCTCTCATTCCGCTTATGGAAAAGAAGTTTGGTAGGGAGTTGTATCGTACTTGTTGGGGTGACCCTTTGACTGCCTTTTTCACAATTTAAACACTTTTCGTAAACTTACGAAAAGTGTTTAAAGAAACATTCGAAATATATATACCATTTTTAATATGGATACTGAATTAAAGGATTTAGCAGATGATAAACCAGAGACATGTCATGACAGTGTGATGTGCGGGTTTAACTTGGAAGAGTGGGGACATATCCTCTGGATGATGTTCTGTTTCGTTTAACTTTCATTATTCGAACGAATAATGAAAATCTAGAAGTTTAAGTAAAATAAAATCTCGCCGTAAAAATAAGTTAAATATAATCTGGTCGTATAATAAGAAATAAATGGTGAAAGTATATTTATGCAATTTTAATGATTGTCAGGAAAGACCTTTTTATGGTTTTCCTGGCAAAAAGGAATCTAGGTGTGGAAAACATCGAGAAGATGACATGATCAATGTTTTAATCAACCGCTGTCAATATAAAGGTTGTTCTAAAATACCTTCGTTTAATTATGAAGGAGAGAATAGAAAATTATACTGCGGAGTTCATAAACTACCACAAATGATCAATATTACTATCAAACGATGTCGTCAAAAAGGATGTAACAAGATTCCAGGATATAATTACCCGAGTGAAAAAAGAGGAAAGTACTGTAGTCCTCACAAGAAACAAGGGATGGTTTTAGTAGGGAAGAAGACATGCAACTTCGAATGTTGTGACAATGTTCCTAATTTTAATCTACTTGGAGAAAAGAAAGGTAAATTTTGTTCCAAGCACAAAGTAGATGGTATGATAGATGTTAAACATCCTATTTGTGAAGAAGAGGGATGTTCTACTCAACCGACTTTTAATTTTTCAGGACAGAAAAAAGGAAAATTTTGTGTTCTTCATAAGAAGAATGGTATGATAAATATGATAGGGAAGAAATGCGAATTTAGAGGATGTACCACGATACCGGTGTTTAATTTACCGGGTAAAGTTAAAGGTCGGTTCTGTGTAGCCCATAAACAAGACGGAATGGTCAACGTCAAGGATCGAACATGTAAAAATAAAGGTTGTTATAAACAACCTTGTTTTAATCTTATCGAGGAGAAAAAAGGAATATACTGTGCAGAACATAAGAAATTAGACATGATAGATGTGTCGCGCAAGGTCTGTGAACATGAGAATTGTAGAAAGAGACCAAACTATAATTTTACCGATGAACAAGGTAAATATTGCGTTGAACATAAAACTATAGATATGATAGATGTCGTTCATCGAACGTGTCTTATCAATGATTGTACTACACGACCTCATTTTAATATCCCAGGACAGATACCTCGATACTGTGGTCAACATAGAAAACCTGGGATGATAACTAATCCATCTAAGAGATGCGAATACTACTCTTGTAAAGAGTTAGCCGTCTATGGTTACGATAAACCCTCTCATTGTGAAAAACATTCTCTAGACGATGAAGAAAATCTAGTAGAAAGGGAATGCAAAGGATGTCATCTCACTGGAGTTCTTGGAAAAGATGGAAGATGTGAACTCTGTAATCCTGAGACTTTTAAACGTTTTCGTAAAGCCAAGGAAGAAAGAGTCAAGCAATTTCTCGACGCAAAAAGGTTTAAGTATATTTCTCACGATAAAATCATCGATGGTGGTGTATGCGGAAAGGAGAGACCCGATTTTCTCTTCGATTGTTATACCCATTTTGTTATTCTCGAGATAGATGAGAATCAACATTCAAGTAAATCCTGTACATGCGAGGGAGATCAAGCCCGTATGGTTAATCTCAGTCAGGCTTTAGGTATGCCAGTCTGGTTCATCCGTTACAATCCCGATAGTTATCGCAATAAGAAAGGAAGAAAAAGAATTGCCGGTGATTCCCATAATAAAAGACATAAAACTTTAGAGACTTGGTTAAAGTATTGTCAAAAGAAAAATCCCGTCAAGGAAGGAGATTATATTAAGGTAGTGTATCTCTATTACGACGACTGGCCCGGTTATGGCGAAGAATTTACCTTACAAGAATATGAAGGTGTCGTCTTTGTTTCTGGCGAGGAATAATCTCTCTAATATGATATTTGACTTCAGAAGTCAAATATAAGGTCATTATGTGAAAAAAAAGCGGACCGTTCCACCAACTCTCTGTTGTCCTAAACGGTTCGCTAATTTGATGGTAGCAGGATCATATTTAACTCTTTCTGTCGTAGGATCATATAATCTATCCCCAATTACAAAATGTGCTTCCAGCTTGAGATTACGATCTACGGTTAATTGGTCGATTCTGAAGTCGTTACAGATGTTCATAACTGTTCGTTGGATCATTTTTGGGATAGTTTGCGGAAACTCTGCGATGACCCTTCCGTATACCCGAACGACATCACCGCGACTGATAAGAATTCTCTGTTTGTATTCGCGAGCTAACACTTCAGAGACTTTACTCTGAATAAAGAGAATAACATCCTCGTCAAAGAGACCCTTCAAGGGCCCCTCCTCCTGATAATTATTGGATAGAGTGTGCAAAATTTGAGGAACTGGAAAAGAGTATCCAACAAAAGAAGATTGCGACATTGTATATTTGTACTATTGATATATATCAATATAATATCTGTAAGTATTTATTCCTAGAATTATATACTAAAATGTTTCACTTGGACATTTTTTAGGATATTTCTTTTGTAAGTGAAATTATCTATAGATTATTTTAATAAGGTAAATATTAAATGGGAGGAGCAAGTTCGACAGTATATTCTTCTCAGTCGGCCGAGCTCTATTTAACTCAACAATTTTCTGGTACCTGTAATGTCCAGTGTATTAATACCATGTCAGGTGTCAGCGTTGATTTGATCAATAGCACTGTTACTGGAGGGATCAGGATATCACAATCCTGTTCGACTAATGCCCAGTGTCTCATATCCAGCAATATGGATGCCACAGCAGATGTAATTTTAAAAGCCAAAAACGCTGGAAGTGCTGAGTCTACCTCAGCGTGGACAGGACAACTTGGTAAGTCTATGGTTGATGTCGAGTCTCGCCAAGATATCAAAGAATCTCTAGTCCAGCAGTCTAATCAAAGCTGTCAAATATCTAGCGTCAACCAGATGAATGATATCACAATCTACGCTCAGAACTCTAGTATTGAAGGAGGTATAGAGATCGATCAGACGGGGAATGTAGAAGGGAGTTGTGTTTTAGACGCCTCGTTTAGCGAAGCTGCCTCTGCTCTTGGCGAATCTGATAATACGGGAATGGCCGGTAAGAAAGCCAACAAAAAGTTGGGAGGAGCAGACAAGAAGGGTGCTAAAATGACCCAATTAACTTACATCGTTGCTCTCATCGTTATCGGCGTGGTGGTCTACTCTATCGCCAAAATGATGACCGGCGGGTCTGAAAAGAAGGAGAAGGCCAAACAGCAGGCTTTGGAAGTCGAAGCAGCCAGGAAAATGGGCTGCCCAGGAGGCTTAGATCCCATCAAAGATGATAAGACTGGAGAGGTTATTGTAGACATGAGAACTATGAGACCAAAATGCCCGGTCTGGGTACCACCTTCATTGACGGGAGAAGAGCCAGGTAAAAACGGTAACGGTAAACCGGGTAACGGTAACGGTAAACCAGGTAATGGTAACGGCAAACCAGGTAATGGTAACGGCAAACCAGGTAACGGTAAAGCGCCAAATGGGGCGCCCGGTGCATCTACTGCAGGTAAAGAAGTGGTTCCGCCGCCAGCTCCACCTAAACCCTCAATTACGAAAACGAAGAAGTAAATACATACTGTGTATATACATTTCATCACACACATGTGTGTGATGAAAACAAGAGGTATTTAAAGATACTCGCACTTACGGTTGATGCAATGGAGGAATCCGGATTCCTCCAATATTTGGCTTTGCATCCTCCCTCGCATAGGCATTTCTTTTGTTCCGAAGTAAGCTTTGATATCGCATTTATATAGTCGTTAGATCCGCGTAAACCCCCATCGCATGCGATATTACATAGAGTATATATGTACTCAGGACCAACGTGACACTTGTTTAAAGCATTTTCACACATCGACCTACAGCCGGCACCTCTAAAGCCCATAAGCCAGAAGGGCAAATACTCATGTTGAGCGCGATAGTCATATCCATCTCTGTTAGAATTACAGAGCATCACCAAAAAGATGATTCCCAGAATTACAATGGCACCAAAAAGATGATTCCCAGAATTACAATGGCACCAAAAAGCGCATTCATTTTGACAGTTATGCCTTTAAAAGATGTTATATATTCTTTTGATTAAGGAATAAGTAAAAATCTTATTGTTTATAAACAATAAGATTTTGTCAATGATATATAGCTAGTCGCTTTCTTCCACGAATGAGACTTTAGAAATGTATTCTCGTAACTCTTCTTTATACTCTTCTCCCGGTGTAAAATCCCAGATACTTTTACCTTCCTTATCTGTTACGTATATATCCGCTCCCTCATCAATCAGGAACTTAACTATATCAGAAAGACCATCCATAGTTATCACAGCGCTTAGTAAAGCCGAGCGTCCTCTACTCTCGGAGTAGAAATTGATTTCAGCCCCTCGGTCGACTAAAATTTTAACAATAGGAAAAGAACAAGCCTCTGCTGCCAGCATTAAAGGGGTAAATCCCCAATTGTCCATCAAGTTAGGATCTGCTCCTTGATCCAAACATTCCACAGTTTTCTCCAAATTTGCTCCCCAGCATTCTTCACAAAGCTTTTCATTCAGTTTTGAAGTCATTGTCAATAGCTTAACAGTATTCTGACGGTAAACTATTTATACATACCATTTTTTTATGTTAATTTCATATATACTTATGAAATCACTTATAATGCTATCTTTTCAAACCTCTTTTTTTCTTCTCGCTCAAGTCTCCTCTTTTTTTCCTCTCTAATTATTTTCTTTATTAACTCATCCTTTCTCATTTTGGAGTATCCCCTGATTTCTTTCTTCTTACACAGAGCCCGTAGTTTTACTACGGGCATATTTTTCAGTCTGGTCATGCGCGCAGCATTCCTTTGAGCCTTTCTTATTCTAGGTGTTCCACATCTTATTTGAACCTTTCTTACTCTTTGCTTTCCATCATATCCCGCCATAGTTGGTTTTATAGTCTTAATTAGTTCAGCCCTTTTCATTTTGGAGCATCCCCTGTTTCTTTTTTTGCACCGAGCCTGGAGTTGTACCACAGTCATATTTTTTAGTCTCCTTCTGGAAGCTGCTCTCATTCTATTAGTTCTTCTTTCTGATATTATCCTCCCAAAATCCATATTTGATTTCTATCTACACTCCTTAAAGAGATCATAATAATTATTTACATTTTCTTATCCAGTCACCCACCCCCATTTCGTATCATGGCCACCAGCTCAGCCTTTTTCAGCTTAGAATATCTTCTATAGCCTTTACTCTTGGCTTTCCGTTTTAATTCTGAAACAGTTAAGTCCTCTAATTTCCAGTTGGATGGTCTGTCACTCAAAAGGGTATAGCGAAAACCTTTCGAATCAGTTCTTACTTTAGCCATTCCAGTTTTCTTGGCTGCTGTTTTTCTAACTGGAGTTTTCTTTGAGGACTTCTTGGTAGAAGGTTTCCCGTTGCCATTTCCATTACGCAATAGTGCCACTAATTGAGCCTTTCTCAACTTAGAGTATCCTTTCTTGCCCCTAGACTTGGCCAACTGTCTTAATTCGACAACAGTTCTACTATCCAATTTTCCATTAATTTTCTTACCATTTACGTAGTACCCGCTTGGCGGGGCCACTTCATCAAAAATGCTTCTCTGGCTGGAGCCTTTTTTACTAGTAGTACTCCAACCTACATAGTACTCTGGACTTTCATTTTCTCCTACTCTCGGAACTCCCAGTTTCATCATTTTCTTGACTTCGGCGGGTTTTAGTTTTCGTTGTTCACCGATAGGGGTTATAGTAGCCTTACCTTTCTTTTGCCTAGCAGAGGATTTTTGCTTTTTACCCCAAGCAGTAAGATAAACAGGTTTGTCCGCATCCATTGTAAGTCTCATACCCGTCGACGGTGGCAATTTCGACGGTATTTTGTTTGTATCTCCAGCTAGAAAATCCATCCATTGTTGAGAATTACTCATATTTATTTTGAGATATTTACCTTATAATAATGAGATATTCTTTCAATTCTTAATAAGAATTGAAAGAATGGCTGACTTTCCGGAAAATCCATCTTCTCGGTGCAATTGGGTGGTAAAAGACAATGGGAACGGTGGGGGGCTCCTCATTGGAGGATATCCTTATCTGGAATACCGCAAAACACATCTCAATAAATTAATTCGTAAACCTATCAGGGCAAACATCTTTATCTCTCTAGTTGAAGACAAGGAAACGGAAAAGTTTGGAGACTACCGTGAATACGTTTCCAAGCATCGCCCAAAGACCATCTTCTATTCAATTCCTACACCCGACCGAGGTGTCACCGATGATAAACCTCTTTTTGATATGGTTTATCACGCCTATCAGGCGGTAAAAGATGGTAAGACAGTGTATGTTCACTGCCAGGGAGGTCATGGAAGATCGGGGGTCTTTGCATGCTGTTTCCTTCAATTGTACTACCGAATAGATCATAAGAAGGCTTTGGAAAGACATAAAGAACTCCACAAGACTCGAAAAGATAATTCCCATAAGCCATCTCCGCAGGGACGGCGTCAACACGCTCAGATAGTTCGTTATCAGAGACCGTTGAAAGTAGTGGTATCAGGAGACAGAGATTCTTTCCTGTCTTTTAGACATATCATGACCCGGGAACTGAAGCTCCTACCTCCTCATAGCACTGTTATCCATGGAGATTGCAAAGGGGTGGACCAACTATCTGGGGAGATAGCCAAAGAGTTGGGATTTGAGGTGATAAAATACCCTATCACACAGGAAGAGTGGAAGGGATTTGGGAAAGCCGCCGGCCCTATCCGCAATAAGAGAATGCTAAAAGAAGACCCAGACTTTATTCTAGCCTTTCATCCGGATATCCGATACAGTAAGGGAACTAGAAATTTAATTACCACCGCGTTCGTCGACGGATTTAAAGTCTTTGTCTGCGATCTGAAGGTGAAACAAGAATTTAAAGGAGATCTCTCCGAGATGTGAACCATAAAAATGAAGATACATTTCGAATATTCGACTCTTTTCACAAAAGAGTCGAGACACGACAAAGTTACCGGATGGCGGACGTCAAAAAACTTAAAGTCGTGTTAATTAAGTCGGGATGTCAAAGAATTGGAGGAGGAAGCGATAAACGCTTGATTAAAAGTTTGAGTGTGAGAGTTCATACGACCACCCGCATTTTCCGAGAAACAAACCAGGATATATCAATCTCGATATGTATCGAGATTTGGGAGCCGTTAATTCCCAAGAAATGGACTTATCAACAGAAGAAAATATTTTATAAAGACGCTTACTTGGCCGTTATCGTTGGAGCTTCCAAAGACTTCGGGAATTATGGCATAGTGCGGGATCTGAGGAATAATACGGACGAAGCTTCCTTTCAATTAGGAAAGGATAATGTGGTTATTCTTGGAGACCCATCAATGGGTGGTGGTCGGAAAGGGGCTTGGAGTGAAGGTATGATTGGTCATACAGGAGAAAACGGAAGGGAAGTATTAGAACAGATACAAGATATAGCGTTAGAAAAATATTTGAAACGTATTTTGTGACAACTTTGTCACGTATTTTTGTCTACTTCGACAAAAATACGTTTTTAAAAAAATGTACGTATATTAATCGTGTATATCAATGGTGAGTTGTAATTGTAACAAGCCGTATAAGTCGAGAGATAAATGGGTCGTGGCTTTGATAGCCGGACTTCTATTTATGCTCTTTGCATCTCCTTTCTTTTTCTCTGCTCTTAACGGCGGTACCTCTCAGTTCGGGTTGGAAGTAGCCAGTGTTACAGGTTGTCCCAATCTCGGAGGAGTAGTTTTGAGCGCTGTCTTGTATATGCTTCTTATTCGTCTACTGATGAGGTAATTTCATTAAGTGATCACTTAATGAAATAGTTTTCTCAATCAATTTTTTTAAGTATCGGCACAGCTTTTTTTAGTATTACGATTGTCATTTTTCTTTTCAAATTGCCCTTCCGCCCATTCTTCTGCCTCTTTTTTTATTAATTCGTCAACGGTATTGGTCTCAGAACAGACCGAGCAGAGTCTTCTTGGGGCGCTATACCCTTTAATACGGTTGTGTTTAGGAAAATTATATTTTTCTCTATCCAAGTGTTTTATTAGCACGCCTGGAGCTACATTATAATTAGTCCACTTGGTACAAGTTTCGCAATATGAAATTCCACATACGGAGCACCGACACCCACCTAGTCGAACAGCCCAATAGGAATGACTGTCGATAGAATCACCACATTTTGAACAAACATGATGAGAATCCATTTGGTTTAATAATTATGATTGAATAGTTCTAGATAAATATCATTTTTCATTTGATATTATGTCAAATAAAAATCCTTTACACTTTCGCCGGTAAGTGAATTTATACCACAAAAACTATCTGGACGTTCCCGTACATACTCTTGACCTTTTCCAAAGGAGTGGTTCCATCGTATCTTTGTGTGACCAAGACTTGAGTAATTTTATCATCCAGAACTCCCGTTTGCTTTCGGAAGATACCATGAGAGTATAGTTGTCCGCGAATCTGTCGTAAAACGTCCGGATAATCATCTGAAACACTGGGTTTCAGCTCAAAGAGGAGAGTATGATTGACAACTGTTGATGAGTTCATCAACATTCCAGGAATAGGAGTGATTTGTGTGACCAGAACCTCGATATCTGCCCCGCACCAGTGCTCAAAGGTAACGCTGCGAATATTGTACTCATGCTTATCATGACCCAATACTTTCTTGACGAGTTCTAATAATTGTTCGTTGTTGGTGAAACGGGCTTGTAGTTGATTGTGAGTCTGAACCCCACACAATTGCGTAATATCATCGACATCTTCCTTGAGATGAAGAGTATGAGTTTTCTCGGGCCCGAGTCCCACGAGCTCTAGATACTCATATAGCTCTGGATACCGACTATTGAACCAAGTCTGACTAAATAGCCAATTGATATATTTCTTTTGGTCTGTAGCTAACTGCTGAAACGTCAACATTTTATGTTTTCCAAAGCCCACCACCCGATTATGAAGAGTGTCGGGAGCATTCTTAAAGAAATCGGGAACATGTTGAGGAGGGGTTTCCTCGGGTTTTTCACTGGTACCACTGATAGTAGCGTCCGTATATTCAGTTTTTTCTGCCATGGTCAACCGGATTATATATCTCTCAATATTAATCTTAACTTATTTTTCTTTTAACGGAACATAGTGCACTGTTCTACCATTCTTATCTTTGAAGGTTTGTATTTTCTTACCCTTGGGACAAATAGCCTTCTGATAGACTAGAAACTCGTAACCGCCGTTGTGAATGGCAGATTCATAGTAACCCACAGTGGTGGATCCAGATCCATAACTAGAACGTGACACTTTGCGGATAGCATTGTATAACCGTTGTTTATCTGATTCATCGAGATCAAAGACCTCGATTTTCGGATCCAATTTGGCTAAGTACATGATATCGGCTCGAAGATAATTCCCAATACCACTGATAACACTTTGATCCATTAACGCTTCACACAATCGATGTTTTTGAATTCTTTTAACTTTTAATGATTTATCAAACTCTTCAAGAGTCATTTTGAAGATATCCGGTCCTAACTTCTTCAATTCTTTTTGTAACTCTTCTTTTGTGAGAAGAGTAAAAGTACCAAATCGTCTAGAGTCCTGAAAATAGATCTTCGTGATTTTTTGATCACATTTCATTTTCAATTCTAGAATGATATGTTTGTTGTCGGGATCATTGCACCAGCTCCCCTCCATTCCGTGATGAACTCCTAGAGCAGCGTATTCTGGTCCATCCAGTTTAAAATAAAGCCACTTTCCCTTATTTTTGACTCTTTTAATCACGTGCGGCTGAAAACTTTCGGCCTGTTCTCTGAAATGTTTGTATTTTTCCTTCTCATTGTCCTTATAAGGACCGCGAACGATGGTGATACGCAACAGTTGTTGCGTGGCAAAGCTGGCATTTAACCTCTTGGCAAAAAGCTTTACTTCTGGAGACTCTGGCATTGTTATCTATTACACAAAGAATCTTTATACATCTAAGAAGTAATACCAGTTTTATTTTTTCCAAAAGAGTAATATTGAATAAAAATGATTTAAGTTAATTGGTTTTGCACTAGTGATTGAAACATGGAAGAGACCAAAATCAAGGCTTTTCGGAAAGATGCAGAGCAGTACGGCTGCTCGGAAGATGAGATTCAGTATGTGGAGCAGATTCTGCCTAAGTATAGGACCAACATTGTCTTCACCTTTGAACAATTTAAGGTGTTCTGTAAGTATTGGAGACAATACTTGGGCGTTGTTCCGTTTGGCAAATACTTTTTCCTTTATCCCAAGGATAACGGATTGCGACTCGGACAATATGATGCTCCTATAGTCCATATGACCGTACTGGCTCTTTCGACCACCCTTTATAAACCTATGATCTGTCCTGGATTTATAAAAGAATTAGATCAGTATTGGAATCTCGTTAAAAATGTTCATGGGAAAATGGTGGTCTTGAGTGATTGTAGAGTTTGGAAATATGGCCCAGCCGTCAATGAATATCCAGATGCACGGCTAGACACGTTCGGAGGTGCCAGAATACCATGTGAAATAGGAAGTGGGAGAGTTTATTGTGAATCTGCAGCTCAACCTATGGGATCAATGGAAAAAATACATCAGGAGTATTTACAATACTTTAGTCTGAAAGAAATCCATAATCCAGAGGAGAGGTATCTAATTTATGGGAAATTTGAGAGATCTGGATAACTATCCAGATCCCCGTTTTGTTTTTTTGACTTGCAAAGTCAAAAAAAAATCATTTAATCATAATCATCATCTTCGATCATACGTTGGTAACTACGTTGGTAACGAGCGCCAATCACACTTTCTGGTAAATCTTGCTCTTGCATCCGAGACTGATCGGTGGAGAAAGACGGGCAACAGAGACCGTGTAAAGTACAGTTACCAGCTCTACCGCCATGTGGTGCATTAGCATGTGGTGGTAAATTACCATGGGGTAAATTACCCCAGAGAGTGCAAGTTTGAGCCCCGTTATATGCACAGGCGTCGCTAAATTCACAATCGCCAACATATCCTGTAGGGGCATAAGGCTCGGAAGAATTACATTTCAAAGAACAAGAACTAAACATATAAATAACAAGAAGAAAGAGCAGAATGCCCACCAAAATTATTCCGGGTGTTAACTGTTCCAGCATCGCGTTTTCTTACTTATAACTCAATACAAATTTGTTTCTTTTTCAAAGATAGATTCTTTTGATCGTGTCAAAAGAATCATATATCAAAAGAATTTTACTTCTTATTCTTAGAGCCCCTTTTACGTCCGGGCTTTTTCCTGCAAGCCCGTTTACCAGATTTGGTCTTGCGTGTTTTGCTTACTCCGTACTTCTTGCATCGCCTCTTCTTCTTGGAAGAAGACTTTCTCTTGGTCTTCCTCTTGGAAGAAGACTTTCTCTTGGTCTTCCTCTTCTTCTTGGAAGAAGACTTCCTCCTCTTGGATCCCTTTTTAGGTCCGGGTTTCTTTCCCTTCCTTTTCTTGCTGCTGCTCTTCCTCTTAGATCTTTTCTTAGGTCCAGGTTTGCTGCGGCATCCCTTCTTGGGTCCAAAGACACACAGTGTACCCGACTTAGACTTACCAGACTTAGACTTTCTTTGTTTAAGAGAAGCATTGGTGGGACGTCCACGCTTTTTACGTCCACTAGACTTGCATCCAGTTAAAGCTCCATGGGCGCAATCCTTACCGCTTAAACTCTTGCGGGGGAGATGTTTGGCAGACTTAGCCCTCTTACTCTTGGAAGACTTCCTCTTGGACTTCCTCTTGGAACCTCCCTTGGAACCTCCCTTGGAACACCTACCTCCGGGCTTCTTCATATTTGGAAGAGCTCTTCCAGCCTTCACTGCTGCGGCTTGTTCATCGCTCAAGATTCTAGCGAGACCTTTACCATCTTTATCCTTACCAGACAAATAAGGTCTTCTTCCACCTTTTCCGGACTTGAAATACTTGACAGTTGGCGTGCCAGCATAGGCAATATTTTTACACCCTCGATTTGCATAATAAGTAACCATTGGTTTTGAAAGTAATTGATGCTTATATCTTAAGTATGAAAATTTTTTTCTTTTTTTTAAGTTTTACAGAAAAACTGGTCTGGCGGAAGCTCATCCACATATCTCCTGGTATAGTTGTTGAACAAACTTACCGTTTGATTCAAATGTAATCGCATTTTCATCATTATCTAAAGGTTCCAAAAGATCATAATCCATTCCACGTTGTCTTAATAATACAATACTTCGATCGTGAGTGAATAGACTAGTGTCGCAATATTCAGAAAATTGTGTGGAAGGTTCCACGAAGACTATTTCACCAAGGGTACCCTTGGTCGAAACAACATATATATTAACTCCGTACTTTTCCGATAACAATTCTGTCATTTCAATCTCCCCTAACCAAGTACCAGCACCTTCACCAGTGTCTCTAAGAGTATGTTTGAAGTCTTCAAATGCTTCTTTTTCTATGATTCTTTTTAATTCGGTACCTTTTAATCCGGCGCCTTCTATTTCTCCTAATTTTTTCCTAAGTTTCTCACCCTCTTTAGCTTCTTCTTCTGATATTTCTCTTAATTTTTCTCTATAATCTTTATCTTCTTGGTCTTCTTCTTCCAATAGTTTCTCTTTATCTTTTAAGAGTTCTTTTACATGTTCTTTAGTGGCATCTTCTATATCTTTTTCTAACTTTTTCCTTGAATCTTTTCTGGATGCTTCATTCTTTTGAGCTCTTCTTTTTAATTTCTCTCTTAACTTTCTTCTAGATTCTCTATTCTTTTTAGCCCTTCTTTCCAGTCGCTCTCTTAATGCTTCTTCGATAGGAGAATCCTTTTTCAATATAAGACGTTTTTCATCTATATCTTTTTGAATATTTTCTTCGATAGCCATCGAAACTGATCCGCCATGTAATTCTTGAAATTTTGCTCGAGATAAATTTTTGGACAATCGGTTTCTTATTCTAACAATCCTTTCTTCTAATCGTAACTCTACACCCTCTAGTTGCTCTCTTAATGCTTGTTCCTTAGCTTTTTTCTTAGCAGAACCTATTTCATCAATTATTTTTGTTCGATCATCAACACTTCTTTTATACATCTTATCTACTGCTAAGAGAACCGCATGTATAAAAGAAGTATTGGATTGTATCACTCCAATTCGTTGAATATTGTCATATTCGACACCCTTTAAACTGAGGCGGATAGGAGACTTCTCATCTAAATCTAGAGGATTTAATACTTCAGCAGCTCCAATCTCTTCTTTTGTCATTCCTTGTTTCTTAAAAACAAAGGCTGTGTTAAGGGAACTGAAAACTTGCGAGTCTTTTGGTAGATTTGAATATGCGTATGCGCTTACAGAATCACTCTTTGATGCGGGTACAGTGAAATTAAGCGGCTCTGCTTTTCCACCCACTAGGGAAAAGCCTCTTTCTCTCATTTTCTGTTTGAAATATTTAAAATTAAAGAGCCATTCTGTCTGACTCTGTACCATAGTAGTCTGATCATCCCCTGACCCTCTCAAATCAATCACAATTTCATCTCCTATTTCATGATTGGAAATGCCTTTCACTTCCTTTTTCTCTTCATCTCCCTGATCGAAGAAAGGACCTTCTTGTTTTATTGTAAATGCTTCAGAATCGTAGACCTTATGAGTCTCAATATAGATTTCTACATCTTCCCTTTGTTTTTTCTTAAACAACCATCCCTGAACAGATTTTTTCCATTTACCATCCATATTTTCCAACTCATCATTATCAGGACCAATCTCTGGAAGACCTTTTAATAAGAACTTTTTATCGGAGTATTCCACCATAAACATACTTTGTTTATCGAGAAGTGTCTTTACCTCATCACCCGATAAGACTATTCCAACAAATTTACCACCCGCAGGTAACAGATCAAGGGTATTTAAGAGACCTCTATACATCTTTTCGTTCTTAGGAAAGAATGTCAAAGAGAAAAATGCCACTATCCCGTCCAAAAAAGTTTTATCTTCTTTTATCTTTCTTTTAATTCTTCCAGTCTTTTCTGCTCCATAGTTCAAAACCTCTACTATGGGATAGGTAAAAGGAAGACCATTCTTTGTGTTTTCTCTCTGTACTGTCTCCTTATCTTGTTCCAATCGTTTGTTAAACTCCTCTAAACTTTCTTCAGTTTCTTCATCTGGTTCCACAGCATAAACTCTTTTTAATCCCAGTTTACTCCATTTTGAGATATCTCCTCCTCTCCCTGAGCCGATATCCATGATAGTTTGCCCTGGAGCAAAGTTTTTGCTCAACATATCCATTTTAACCTCATTGTGATATTTTCTCATAAGCTTGAGGTTTCGTCCTTCTATAGTATCTCGAGTGATGGGATACTTAATGTCTTCCCATACACTAACGGCTGTTGGCCAAAAGTCGTTGGGGCGCGTTCTATCTTCTCGTATACGAAAAGGGTTAAAATCCCATTGATCTTCCCCATACTCAAATTCCCCCTTTTCCCATTTACATTCTACTATTCTCCCATCTATGGGCTCACCCCCCTCTTCGATGGTATTTGATTCTCGAATTATATACCCATCGTAGGGATATTTGTTATTTCCAGTGAAGATTTTCATGTCTTTCTTTCTGTTCCTGTCGGTATTACCAACCATAGTATAATAGTAATGCCCTCCTTCTTCATATTCTATACCTCGTTCATCTATCTCCTTTCTAGTCATTGGTTGGAGATAAAAATCGATAGTTAATTGAGGTGGGGGCTTCCACTTAAAAGTATATTTGTTACAATACCAAATGTAAGGTTGAAAGATTAATCCGTCAGTCTTTTCCACTGATATATTCTCGGATAAGAGAGACTCAATCTTCTCTCTTGACAACTTATTTTCGAGTAAAGTCGCAATCTTCTCTTTTGGCATCTTATTTTCTTTGAGTAGAGTCTCTATCTTCTTGAGAAGTCTCTCAATCTTCTCTTTTGGCATCTTCTCTTTGAGTAGAATCTCAACCTTTTCTGTTAGTGTTTCATTTTCTTTGAGTAGATCCACTATCTTTTCATAGATGGTAGTATCTTTCTTTTGTAGAAGATGTTCTTCTAAGAACGGCGAGTCTCCCATTATATATTTCTTTCTCTTCAGATATGGAAAATTTTCATAGTTTTCTTGTAATATTTTTACTGATTTACCCAAAATAGTTAACCTCTCAATCAGCCGTTTTTCTCTGCAATCTTCCTTTTTGTGAAAGAGGATATCAAAAGCCCAATATGTTATTCGAGAATATTCGTTTTTGGTTTTATCTAATTCACTCATGAACTCTCCATCCAAGAGAGTTCCCGACATATCTTTGTTCCCTTCTCCCATATAAATAACAGTGTAAGGAGGATGTATCATATATGTACCGTACTCGCTAATGAAAAGAAAGCTTCTCATACCATCATACTTTAGCGTGAGAGCCCATCGGCTTTTTGGGTCTAAAAAATTTTTAAGTTTGATGTTCTTTGGGCGATTCCAATAATCGGACCATAGTTGGTATGGCCATAATCTTCTCACTTGTTTGCCTTTCATCTCTCCATCCGAATACATATTCTTTTTCTGCATATCACGCCAGAAGAGTTCGTTATGAAGTCTAACAGTGGTCCATCTTTCTTCCAGAGTCATAATATGATTTGGATCCCATATTACTTCTACTTCTACTTCTTTATAGGTGGTCGGAATAAATCCAGAAGGTCTCTTAAAGACTTGCTGATCCTTTTCATCACTGTCTTCATCGTCACTGTCTTCGTCTTTGTCGCCCTTCTTTTTATTTCGAATAAAATTTGTCATAATATTCACACTTTCTTGAGTGTTTAGATTCTTAAATTTTCGCGCACTCTTTCTAAATTCATCTTTATCTTCTTCAGTTAGCGGCAATGGACCGACTATGATGGCATAGATTTTATTATCATTATTATAAGCATAGATACCATCAGTTATAATTTCTAGATTTTCATCCCATCTTTTTCCTCCAAGTTTGCTCGATCTTTTTTTGTCTACAAGACCGCGGACTCGTTCTATATTATCTTCCTTTATAGTTCTGTACTCTTTGTCGCTTTTGTCGAGTACTTCTCTCTCTTGACCGGTCAACGCGCGTATACCTACCGGACTTATCTTACCATAAGGTCTATAGTCCATCGTATAAGCAAAAGTTTCATCAGAAATTAATCCAGCCTTTTTATTCCAACTGGGACTGGCTTGAGTCGTGAGAGCTCCCCTCACGCGTGTTTTGACAATTTCTTTAAAGGAATAGTCCCCGTACATCCATCGGTAAATCCTCTCGATAATATCGGTGAATCTATCAACAGTAATTGGATAAATCTTTTCTACTTCAACTTCAAATCCGGAGCTTTCCCGATTTTGTTTATGTTTGACAGTGCGGACAACTGTTACATCTATTTGTACTCCATAGAAAAATCCACTGTTGGAGGTTTCGGTAAAACTAGTTCTCCGTCTATATCTCGAAATAGAGGGATCCCAAAATGCGGGATCAATTTTAACGTCCGCTAGATAGGTTGGAAATTTATCTCTTCCTCCTCCCTTCCCTTCTTTCTTTAGACAGACTTCTTTCGATTTAGAAATCCTAATACCCCACATGCGATTAGTTATATTTTCTCTATTGTATCTATTCTTGTATTGCCATACTTCTTTATCGTCATCTAAATATATTATTCGCCTAACATTTATACGCTGATCGTATTTTTCATGGGATTGAATCTCGATAGATTCAACACGACTATTAGAATATTTTACATCCATCTTGCTTAAATTTTCCGAACTTTTGACAGCAAATAGGCGAGACAATAGATTGGAGAAATAAATCCCCGAATAGACCCCAGGAGAAAATTTACCATCATCCTGATAGACTCCAAAGCTGGCTTCAATTTCCAGACCTGAGTGTCCTGAAGAGTCTCGAAACATCGTTTCGATAGCATCCTTTTGTTTGACATCAAACATAATTTGAGTAGTGGGAGGGGGTCGGGGTTTAAAAACTTCTGGTTTTTCCTTGAACTCCCTTGCCACAGGCATTTCTTTCTTGAGAGGTACTCTCATCTTCATTTTAATTTCTTCTAAAATGGGATCTTCTTTAGTGGGCGGATCCGCACCTATTTCTTCATTCAACCGGTCTAGAAGAGAGTCCATTAATAGGACTCTTTTTTGTACCTTTTTAAATTGCGATTTAAAAGACTCCTCCTTTTGGACAGTTTCGCCCTTTTTTATTGCGGGAGGAAGCATTCCGATTGGAAGTAGTTTTTCATGTTCTGCATCTCTCTCACTTTGCCATATTTTCCTTATTCTCTTTAATTCTTTCTGATCAAGATCTGAAAAGTATCCATCTGGAAGTTCTGAAGCGGATCTTTTACCCTTTACTTCTTGATCAAGAAGTAACTGTACCGGTACAGTAATGGAGTCGTCTGCTTTCAATCGTATTTGCACTGGCTCTATGTAACCAGACACCCCTATTATATCTGACTCTTTCGCAGATATAGACTCTTCCAATTGTTGCATAAGAAAAACCATTTGTCTGATTTTTATTTGTTTACGGGCAATTGTTTCCCTGAGATTGGAAATTTTTTCTATATCGCGTTCTATCCTCCCAGCTTTGAGAAGATCGTCTAGCTTGCCTATCGAGTTTTTCAGATTTTCGCGTTCTGCGACTATCTCATCGTGCCATTTTCCCCTTGTTTTCGTTAATCGGCGACGATTAACGTCTGAAAAGTAGTCAAATGGGAGTTCTAATGATGGGTCCTTTTCACCCTTTTTTTTAATAATTTTGTTTAGTAACTTTACAGTCATATCTATAGAGTCACCGTAAATAAATTTTTGAGTAGCCATATTACAATTGGTTTACTTATTAAGTTCCAAGAGAATGTTACTGATATTAATGCATCTTTTTAACATAAAGTTACTCAATAATATCAGTTTTTTAATTCACTTCTTCACAATTTCTAAAAATCTCAATATAATCCATCTTAGAGATATTGGCATCTTTTTGAGATCAAATGTGACGGTTTTTTTGTCAAAAGAACCGCCATATGGCAAAGTAATATCTTCAGGATCATAAACAAAATCCTCTTGTATGCGAGCATGCTCGCATACAAGCATCACAACAGCTTCAGTCTCCCTCGAAGAGAGAGTAGTGATTTTTTCTAGGATGTAGGTCTTTTGAACCGACTTTAAATCTTTCTTTGAAATATTTTGATTAAGAGTCTGATAGAGACCATAATTATTTCCTTTAGTTCCCATCTTAATGTATACTTTGGTAATATATATATCTTTGGTATATATTACCTTATTAAATCTTTAATCCATGGTTCCTAGCTTTTTATACTGCGCCATCCATGGTTCATTATGAGGGATGACTTGATCTGGCATGAGTAGTTTTTCTTCGTCTACATCGTCTACGGTTCCCAAATAAGCGTATTGTGTATTACCAGTCCCTCCCCTCAGAGCTCCGGTCATAGTCGGGGTTTTGCCTAACTCTGGCATCCAAAACTTATCATTTCCTTGTCCTTGTCCTGGGCCTCCTTGTATTTGCTGTTGACGCTGATACTGAGCAGGTATCTGTGAAGCTATCTGTTGCTGATTATAGTTACCTTCACCTCCGCCACCACTATACATATTACCTTGCTGTTGCATAAATCCTTGCTGCGGTGGAGCAGGAGCTGCAGCAAGCGCCTTGCAGATAAAACTTCTCAGTGCAGGGATATTCTTTTCTCCTTTAAATCTCGCATGAGGTCTACAATCACAATATAATATCATATAAGGGACCTTTTGAATTTGCGTCTTTGTCTGATGCGACATAGCAATGATATCACGCGCGTCAGTAAGATCACAGATAGCATATTTTACTCTGGGTTCTATACTAGATAATTGGCGAAAGATAGGTTCTACAGCTTGACATCCACGACAATCTCTCATTATATACAAAACTAGTACATTTCCTGTGAGAGAAATGTTCATGGTCTTTCTTTGACGACCAACTAATTTGAAATTTCCAGGATAGAGTTGTGTAATTGACATGACGATCTTACTTTGTTCGAAGGTCCGCTCTAAATCATTAGAAGATATAGTTGTAGTTTCAATAAAAAATTATCTAACCTTTATTTTAATTACCAACTTTGATTGGAAGATTATATTTTTCTATATCAACTATGGCTACAACAAAGAAAGCATATGAAAAGGAACTCAATAATATGACTCCTAACCAATGGAAGGCCAGATGCAAAAAACTTGGTCTTGATTGTGGGAAAAACCCTATTGATTCTTACACAGCAATTATGGGCGATAAGCCTTGGTTGAAAGCCGCCAAGAAGAAGCCGGTTTCCAAGAAGAAGCCGGCTTCTCCCTCTCCTCCCAGGAAAACTTCCAAGAAGAAGAAGCCGGCTTCTCCCTCTCCTCCCAGGAAAACTTCCAAGAAGAAGAAGCCGGCTTCTCCCTCTCCTCCCAGGAAAACTTCCAAGGGGAAGAAGCCGGCTTCTTCCCCGCCTAAAGGTGGAAAATTATGTAAAAACAAAAAGGTGTGTTCCGGTAAAACTCCTGTCTGTGACACCTCTTCCCCTAGGGGAAGATGTTTGGGGTTGACTAGTAAGGGTATACCCTATGATTCTGCTAAAATGATGATCAAATATGATGATTATTTCTTCGATAAGAAAAACATGATTGTCGGTGGTAGAGATAATGTTAACGAGCTGCTAAGAGAATGGGGGGTCGAAACATCTATCAAGAAGAGGAAAAAGAAGGATATCTCTCCCCCCTCTCCTCCTAAAAAGAAAAAGAAAAAGAAGGATATCTCTCCCCCCTCTCCTCCTAAAAAGAAAAAGAAAAAGAAGGATATTTCTCCCCCCTCTCCTCCTAAAAAGAAAAAGAAGGATCCCTGGGGTAAAAAGCGTGGATGTACTGATCCCACTGATAAAAAATCGAGATGTCTCCCGGATAAGTATTGCAGCGCCAACACTGGTAAATGTATATCTCAAAGAAAGAAGTACGCCCCTAATGAGAAATTTGAGCATAAGGGGCGAACCTTTGTGGGAACGGCAGATAATATTGCCATACTCAAAGGAGTTCTTGGAATAAAGGTATCTTCAAAGAAACAACATTCCAAGGAACGTCTCAAGAAACTTCTTGAGAGTCGTCTGGACGACTGGAAAGAGGCTTGTGAAGACGGTACTCAAGAAGAGGCTGATGAATTGTATGATAAAATACTAGATTTGAGAAAGAAATTAGGTAAAACGGGTAAGTTCGAAAATTGTACTGTCGACGACGAACCCGACTCCGACGACGAACCCGAACCCGACTCCGACGACGAACCCGAACCCGACTCCGACGACGAACCCGAACCCGAACCCGACTCCGACGACGAACCCGAACCCGACTCCGACGAAGATGTCGAACCCGAACCCGACTCCGACGAAGATGTCGAACCCGTATGGGGTTCACCCGACTCCGACGACGATGACGACGATGACGACGACTCCCCACCCACCCCTTCCCCTCCTCGCAAAAAGAAGAAGAAGCAAAAAGTTATGGGGGATGATGACATCCGAGCGGCATTTACCAAATGTTTGGCCATGATAGGCTAAATAACATATTTAGGTACACATCACATTCGTGATAAGAGATTAATAATCTCTTATCATATTAGATAGTATTTTTGTTCTTTATTGCATGCGCAAAGAACAACTGGACCACATTAAACATTCCAAAATGTTGATCGAGGAGAGGCACAGCCATCTCATCGACTTTATCTCGAAGAAACTCGAACTCTAGTAGAGACACTTCATCCCATTCACATGTTTCTTCCACATACTCTATTGTATCCTCTTCATCAACACCATTGGCGTCTGCGGCTTTTTCAGGGCAACGATAATCTCTCTTATCGTATCCTAAATAGTTTTTGTATTTTGCCGCCATTCTCCTTAGTTAGGAGAATAAGGATTATTACTTCTTTATTAGGAGTACGGGGTAATATACCCAGAAGAAAATTTGTAAATAAAAAAAGAGAAAGCCTCAAAACTTATTTCTTCCTCCAAGTAAACTTTAAATGAATTTAAAATATTTTGGAATCCGTCGAATAAGACCCAGAGATAGTTATCATATGCATCTCTCCAAAGGGCGTAGTGATATGGGTCCTTTCGACATTTGGCTCGAAGTTCCCATCTAGACTCGGTCCGGGGAATAAGAGAGTAGGCTCGGATCTCTTCTGGCGTAGGTTTTCCTTCGTTAATGGCTGGAGGAACAAATCCAACAGCGGTTGTATGGGAGAGAGGGAGTTGCTTCTTGTATTCGCCATTGTTTTTAAGAACTGATCTGAATGTAGGAGGTTTTGGCTTTGGAGATTCGGCCGTAGGGGGTTCAGTATTGGAACGTTTGACCCTGGAAGGATCATTATGTTGTTCGGATTCTCTCTCAGATCTATCTCGATTACGTCGTCGTCTCTTTCCCATTTTGTTAGGTTCTTATGGTTACCTTCTTTCCTTTTCTTCTTCTTTTTTTTATCCTTATCTGCTCTTCTCGGCTCTTTAAATCACAATCGTCTCCTTCGCATATTAATTCGATGGGATCTTCGGCTATATTCTTCCTCGGGTTTTTCAATCCTTGCAATATAGATAGTTCATCATATCCAATCAATTTATCCAACTCTGAGTCAGAGATATCTGACTCTTCCACTTGGCTTTGCGGTGTAACTCCTTGAGAAGCAGTATTTACGGGAGTTTGGGGCTGTCTATTTTGAGACTGTCTGGGTTGTTGATTTTGAGGTTGTTGAGGCGAAGGCTTGTGACCTCCAGGTTCAGAGGGTCTGCTCGGAAGGGGATGAGCACCTACCATCTGCCTAATTATCTGTTCATGTTTCATCAACATTTGTCCCTGCTGATTTATCATTTCTTCATATTTACTGATGGTATCATTCTGAATATCTATCTTTTCTTCTAGACTAGTTATCCGTCTATTTAACCAGAACGAAACACCGGCGATGACAACAAATTCTGTTCCAATATGACAAAGTGTTATAGCATTTATTTTGTCCATAGCGGAGATCTTATTAGTTCTTTTGTCTATTTGTTTATATTACTTTGAAATTTTCTATATAATGAAATATAGAAAATTCATTCACGTGATCAGAAATATTTATAAACACAGGGTTTCATACACTGGTTGGATATTTGGTCGTAATCTCTCACATAATTGATTATTTTGTATAAGCTACCACTGCTAGTATACACCCAATCTTTGGTGACAAATATTAAATTACTCGTTGATATTGGACCGCCATCTTTACTTCCAGAGATATAAGCATTACCCATTGTACATAGGTGGGTACCCACCGACTCAGGATTATCCGGATTATGATAAGGATGATCTGTATTTTCAGTCCAGACGCCACTTCTTCTATTTTTTACATCTGCATCAGATATCTGACCCTTGAAATGGTCTTGTTTTACATTTTCCAATACCTCTGAGTAAAACTTTTTACCTTTCTCATTTAATTGAGCTAATTCTGGATCGCCTAATAATTCTTGTCCGTAAGATGAGAAATAGTACTGTTTAGAATTATACACAAGATAAGATCTGACGGATCCTTCCATAGTTTTTTTAACTAGAGATATTCATTATTCATAATTATCATTTTTAAGACCAAATTTAAACACTACATTCTTTACATTCTTTACCTAGGGCAGTAAAGTAATAAGATTTAAGATCATCAAAAGGAGGAACCATGTCAGGTCTTGGTGATGTACAATTATACAAATGATAAATGTAAAAAAATGCATCATTATGATTTCTCATGTACGCCATAGGCTGGTGTTTTTGTAGACATTTCTGAAATATTTTAGAAAAGTTGTAAGGAAGTAATGATGATGATGTCCATAGGAAATCAACAAAAGCACGTGAGTTATGTGATTTTAGAGTACATGCGCAGATGAATAATGTATCCCAGAAGGCTGATTTCCAGAAAGCCTCCCTTTTAACACTGTTAATGTAGTACTCCTTGATGTTGTCATAATGCGGAGAAACTTTGGGATTGTCCGAGTTATACTGAGTAATATTAATATTAGCAAGATCGTGTACAAAATATGTAAAGAAAAAGGTCTGATCTCTATTTTTCAAATATTTCTTTATTGAACATTGATTCAATTTTGATGTAAGATTCTTCTGACAGTAATCACATGGAAGAAGTACACAAAGTAACAGCCAAAATTTCTCAAAATCAGCGGCCTTGGAAGGATCATATGTGATACCATATATATGTCCTAATCGCCATATGGGAGGTCCCCAAAAGTCTTTTCCGCGATTATTAGGATTTAGACTCATCTTGATATCTGGTTAGATATATTTGTAAATGTATTTCGCAAATATATAACAGATAGAATTATTTTATAATCCCTCTGTCTTCATATCGTCTTGTCAACAGTCGTACTATTTATGTCGTAAACCATAAACGGCTTAACGACTTTCGAACTGTCAGAATTACGATATAAACTTTGTGGTCGCTGAGTTTTCATACAAAAACACCATAAAATGTTTAAAGAAGCGTTTAGATCGCGGTCTTTGATATTATAACTTTAAATAGTTAGATTATTTTTATTCATGTTAGATTCAACATTTGATATTAATGTTGAATCTTTTTATTCATGCAGTTAGTCTGAACTGTAGGTAATATCAGTAGAAGTATCTAGATCTTCGACAGTCTTAAAAACGTTAGCTGTTATCTTGTTCATTTTATTAAGACGGTCGACTACTTTCTTATAATTGGTACGAGCATCTAATATGTCTTTCATAATTGTGCTGTCTCGGTAAAGATAAGTTGTGATATCTCTTCTCATTAAATCTTTAATAACTGTCCCATCTTTCATCAATATGTCATAGTCGCAGAGTAACACCTTTTTCCCTCTCTTTTCTTTCACATATATGCCGTATGTGTGACAAAGGGATCCCTTTGTATATTTACTGATATCTCTTGTCAACATCACCGGATACATCGCTGGAAGCTCTTCTCCCGAACGAGAAGGATGTTTGGATGGCCTGATTCTCAGACCGGCTCTTCTATAATGAGCATTAAGAATCATGCGAGCTTTCCATTTCTTACAAGCATCTATCAATTCAGAATACTTATCTGGGTTGATTTCGGTCTTTCCTGGAGTCTTAGCCGATTGTATTATATATTCCACTTTAGCCATATTACCTTTAAAGGTGTACTGTTTGAAGTATTCTGGGAAAGGTTCATTCTCTTCATTCCATATTCTTTTCATGTCAGATATACTCCTTTCTCTTTCTTTGATAAATCGTCGTCTTACCCGCCCCCATCTGATTGGTTTCTCGCTTTTAAGAATCCCTTTAGTCTTATGAACATTTCCTTGATCATCCAACCATTTAACTCTCCTCTTGGCTGTCCATTCTTTCTCTATACTCGGCAACAGAGCGTCCCAGCCCACGCACGTCTCATGATCTGGATCATGAGACGTGCGTATCGGTCTCTCCTTCACAAACACTCGAGTTCGAGCTATCCTCTGCGAAATAAGTTCATCGTCTATTGCTCGAACACACCTCAATCTAGCATCGTCTAATTTCTCATATGCCACTGGCTCTCGAGAATATTTCACAGTCAATAATTCGGTGATCGGTTTAGACAGCTGCTTTTCTAGATAGTGTAAATAATCTGGTCTCAAATCCTCTATGTCTTTGTTCTCCTTATAGTAGGTATAATCCTCCGCCTTATCTCCCTGATGAACAGCGTTTTTGTTTTGTAGATATAAAAACTCTAATCTGGTGTTAGCTGGGACATCATCTCCTCTATCCAACATTTTGAGAGTTAGTAATACTTGGGGGAGATTAGGATACACTAAGCGAGGATCTAGAGATCCTATCAGATCTTCTATAGGGTCTCCGTATTTATCTATATGTAACTTATCTATCACTCTGGTTCCCTGTTTTATTTCTTTACTCTTGGCATAATCTGTGATCTTTTTCACACCCATATAGATGATTAATTGTGTGTCAGGTATCTGTCGAGTAAAGAGAGCATTAACCCGATCGTAAATAATATTCATCACTTCTTCCTCTGGTATCTTATCCAATACCCCAGTTACCATTTTCTTATAAGTGGCTCTCAGATATTCACAGTTGTCTCTCCGTGCTAACACCACTCCCTTCTTAGTGACGCTCAATATTTTTCCGTCAATATTGACAACATAAGCTACATATCTCTTCTTAGTCAATAAGAGAAACCTACCATACATATTCTCAAACTCCAAGTCGATGGGAGTCAGTTGATACTCAAGAAATTTGATCTTGTCCTTCTTACTGAGTCTGTCGAAATGTTTGTCTTTATCGATTCTGTCTAAACGTATCTTTTTCCCAGTATCTTTTAGAGTGAAGCAATACTCTTCATCAACCCCGACAATCTGACATTTGATGTAATGAGTAGCTAAAGAAGAAGCCTTTTTAGCTAGTGCGAAGGACTCCTTCAGAGTTTTACCCTCAAATAAAAACATACATGAGTCCGTGTCCCCGTATACTAATACAGCAGATGGGATCTCCATCTGAGTCCTTTCTACGGCTAACAGAATTAGTTTTCTACCCATAGCCGTAATGCTAGCCGCTCCAGGTACCAAAGGGATATAACCTTTCTGTGCTCCCATTGCACCATACATAGAATTATGAACAATCATATTGCCCACTCCGGCTGCAAAGTGGTGATTTTTTGTTTCAATGTCATATATGTACTCAATAGTTTTCTTTTCAGAAGCTTTGCATTCTTCTTTTTCTATAAATCTACTACTTTCCTTACAGTGACAAACATTATTTGAAGATTCTACAGCATGTAAAACTCGAAGAGCAATTGTATCTTGCCGAAGACAAGTATCGCATTTGTATGTGACTTTTTTTGTTTTTGTATCGTATAGAGAAAAACGCCCGCGGAATTTGTTTTTCTCTTGAGCTTCATCTAAACTATCCAGGAGTTTCTGCCGCGGGAGTCGCTGACATTTGATTTTAATACTTTTGTAATCATAAGTTCCATCTACTCCTTTCACCAATTCTACTCCATTACGTTTTACGTTATGTAAGATAGCAGAAATAGGAGGGGGCTGAGGAGCTTCTTCAATACTCTTAACCCAATCCGGATCATAATTACGAAATTTTGTTGAACATTGGAGTCGAAAAAGATCTTCATTATGTTGACTATATGAAATGCTAACTTTATATCCTAGACTTTTTGCCAAGTAAAACAATCCTGCTGTTCCTATTTGACCCTTATTTTGGATCACAATACCTCTGGAAAGATGACGATTACCATCACCACTATAATATCCTACAAAAAAGGCTAATCGAACTCTATAAGAAGACGAAAGTATTTGAGTAGGAATACATTTTTCTTTTCTGGAGTTATAAAACATATCACGGTATTTTTCAACGAACGGTTTTACATTACCTGTAGGTTTTAGATAATAGATATGATATTGACTTTTCTCGCCTGATGGTAAGAAAGTCTCATAATCTCCATAATCATTTATTTTAAATGTACAGTTCTCCTCCACTTTATTAAGAATATCACGTGCTCTCTTGAGCAATTTTCTATCTTTATTATAAATACACCAACTAGATTTGATAAAAGGACATGTTCCATATACTCCAGCCGTACCCTCGGCAAAGAAAAGTCCTAACGTAAATGCTTCTTCTTCTTCAGTTGTTTTAAGATCAAAACTACGTATATCTTCGTCCGAAAGTTTGACTAATTTTGGTTGTTGAGGAGTATCTGACGGAAGAGGATAGTCTGCATGTAAAAGTGCATCTCCAATTGATACTTCGTCAGTTTTGACTTGCATTCCTTCAGAATTTAATAGAGAATGTTCAGATGTTACATCCACACACCCTGTGTGAGTAAGAACTCTTGTAAGAGGCTTTTTAACAGGATGTCTGATAACATATTTTATATCAGTCCATCCTTTATCACTCCATACTTTAATATTTTTATTTGCATGGCAGATTTCATTTCCATCTTTTTCTTGAATGTCAGCTTTCGTAAACAGCTCCTCAATCATTTTATATTCGAATTTTCCATCAATGAGACATGGAATAGGAGTATTAGGCCCGACGCTATTGGCCGAAATTTTCAGAGCCTTCTGCTTGGCATCCGCGACCGCGATAACTATCTCCAATACCTCTACCTCTTTCTCGCTGAGGCTACCCTTTTCTATTATTTCCCCGCCTAGAAATTTGTACTTCTTCAAATCATCAGGATCAGAGTTACCTTTATGAAGAGCTAGTCTAACCTGACCCACGAACAACTCTTTCTTGAACACTTTACGCTCTGATAACAATCTACGCTCTAACCGTGGCATAATACCCTCATTCTGATACTCGACAGTTCCATCCTTATGTAAGACAATCTTCATCTTCCGAAAACGATAGTGATGATGTTTACAGAGAACATCGTCTTTCTTTTTCTTTCTCTTTTGAGGGTCATGTTCACATCCTATATGATCTTCCCAATCTAGGACATGACATTCGCTATCCGGGGTAGGATCGTCGTCCTCTAAAAGTGTGGTATAACAAATGTTATAAGCAATCATGATAGATGGGTACAGAGAAGCAAAATCAAGACAGCAAACCTTCTCGTAATCACCGGGTACCGCTTTGAATACTACTGCTCCTTGGTATTTCTCGATATTATCGGAGTATGCCTTATAGGGAATGATTAGATTGTTAGCCATAGTCTCTCGATAGAGTTGAGCAATGACCTTGATTTGTTGCCCGCGAGTATGAAGATAATTTGTCGGTACATTCATGACATTGGACATTTCTTCCATAGTAGTCCAGAGATTTAGTTTTTCCGCCAAGCGGATAGGTAAGATACCATCCTTCTTACAGTAAACACCACATATCCAGATAGCCTTCTTTACCAGTTTTTGTATATTGCCAGGAGTTGAATCTAACAAATCTCTTCTCAGCTGTTTCATGACACCATGAGTCTGTCGGAGTGGGAAGATCTCTTTGATTCTCTTCTTAATCCTTCTGAGTTGAAAGATATTGACTTTCTTTTTCACCATAGGGCCAATCTCCTGAGTTAATTGGACTGACATAAAAAGCTGCCTAGCACTAATATCTTCCTTGGAGTCCTGTAGAAAATATTCAGATACAGCCTTTAAAGAGTAAGTAGGCAGCCGAAAATTTCGTTCTATTTCTGGAAGAACATCCATATTGGTCCTCCCATGACAATCTAGATACATAAATTCTTGTTGTCCGTACGCCGAACTACTCCATGTGAATTTCTTTTGAATAGCTTTTACACCGATTAGTCTACTGATCTTAGAAAATTGAGGATAGATTCCATTCACCCGAGCTCGGCATACCATATAATGCCAATCGAATTTGATGATATTATATCCGATCCAGAGACTCGGATCTTTGGATGAGACGAGAAATGAGAAATCTAAAAGTAAATGTTTTTCTGATTTGTGGCGTCTTGTCTCTACACCCTCGATATCTTTTGGATCATAGAGAGTCAATAATATCATTTCCATCTGACTCTCTTTACATCCGACATCTCCAAATATCATGATTATCATGAAAATTATGTTCTCTGGTATCTCTGGATCGGGTAATTTAGAGTTATGGTTCTTAGAGTAACATTCAATATCAAAACTACAATACTTCAAAGGTGTGATGATTATCTTTTTCTGTTCGTATGGGCATACATTTTCCCAATTTACTTCCATGTCAATATCGGCTGTTGAGAACTTTCTCTCCTCTTCTGTCAGGTCAAAATCAATGTCATCTTCTGTAGCCTTTATCCATCCAGCTAACTTAATATCTTGTTTGGCAGTAAATTTAATGATGGGATCTATATTTTGTTCGTGGACCAGAAAATCTCCTCCTGTAAAATTACCAACTCCGGGAATATAAAGATTCTTAGAGTTAGCACATATTCTGTGAAACTTTCTACTGATGGCTGTATGTGTAGGAAAATCTAGACATAAAGTGTAGACTGTCTTTTTATAGTGAAGCTTCTCTTTTTCCAACATCCTGAAAGAAAGAGGGCCTTCGCTCTTCATTCTTCTTTGGAAAAACTCGAAAAGCTCTTTGCATTTATATCGATTCCATGATACATGTTTTGGGAGTTCCAGATAAACGGAAGGTTTAAACCCTGTTACTCTTACTAATACTGTTTTCCTATCTCTGGTCATACCCCCAATGTATATATGCAATTCATCTTCAGAGGGCTCCTCAAAAGACCAATATGAAGCCTTGAATTTCACAGATCTAGGAGCCATTTGTAAACAGAATGTTATCCGCTTTTTATTTTATTACAAATTACTAAGCCATTTTTTCTTGGCGATAAATCTTTATATTGGCTTACTTTAAATGAAGAGTAACCTACTACTCGTGGTAGTTATTATTATCTTAGTTCTGGTAATAGTGTTTGCTATGTCTCCTCGCTCGTACTACTCTGAGGTTAATGATGATCCTCTGTTGGCAAAAATCCACGAGGACTTTAAGACATTAAACCCTGAGTATGGTATAATCCCCCTCCGAATCGGCGACAGTGCATACACACAAGATAAATCAGTGATTACCATCTGTAAAAAACATCCTAAAACGGGGAAAATATATGAATATTGTTGTTACCTATATGTGGCTCTGCACGAGTTAACTCATATGGTGACTGAGTCTTACGGACATGATGCAAGATTTCAGAGAAATTTCAAGATTATTCTCCAAGCAGCCGTAGATAAGGGAATTTATGATCCCACTTGTAAAATACCTCCTGACTATTGTGGTATAGATACTTAATTGTTTCATGTGTATTGAAACACATGAAACCTTAGTGATTAGTTCACTAAGAAACTCCTACATTCATTTAGCCGGTTTAACATTGAGACCTTGACCGATTAAATAACCCTCTTTATCGATAGTCCTGAGATGATGCAATCTTTCCAAAGGAATAACAGGGCCTCCTGTTATTGAATAATAACTATCATTATTTTCTGAATAGTGGCATGAATGTCCAATTGGAGAAATATCACACAGATCATCGTCTGTTTGGCAAGGTAATTTTTGAGATAGATCATTTGGATGCCCACCAATTAGTTTGGTAATATCAGGCGAAACTCCACATAGGTTTTTGTCGATAGGAAGAGGAAGACTAGAATGAAATATACTCTTGTATGATTTTTCATGTTTCTCGCAGTGCCAATATATCCTGTAATAATAAATTCGTGGTGGGGTGTCACTATCTATTAGCTCTATTTCCATAATTTTTAGTTGTACAACTAAAAATTATATCATTTTTAAAAATTATGATTTGAGCAATGAATCAAGTTTTTCCCTCAGTCTTTTATTTTCTCGTTTGTTCATTACGATTTGTAACGCAAATAATATTTGCGTTTGGGTTGTAGCTATAGGATTTTCATTGAGAAGTTGTAGAAAGTGTTGGTAAAACCTATCAAATTTTTCATCATCGAAATCGACGATCTCTTTCATTGTACACGATTTCCCATCATATCCAAATATGATCATTTCATCTATATCTTTGTAATTAGTATGTGGGCGGCGAATCGATCCTGCTATACAACACTCAATTGGTTCAGTTTTATTTACGAACGAACTGAACGCTGCAGTACATGAATCGGTATCATAATCTCCGATCTCTTTTTTTGATTCGTCCATTTATTTCTTTGCCCTAAATATAAGGCAAAGAAATAAATAAAAAATGCCATTTTTTTCATATTGTTAAGGGTTGTACACAATGGAAGATTCTAAAAAGAAGATTTATCTAACCCGTTTAATATTTTGATTGAATTCTCCATATTAAAAATTCGGCTGTTATCGCCTTTCTATCTGCGGCTGTTGTTAAATGATGAGCCCAAAAATGTCTACCGATAAACAACCAATATCTTTCGTGATCTTCAAAGAACATACGACTCGTGAATTTTTTCAGTTGTTTGTATCGATCAGGATGTTCGATAATATAACGATTTCGAAAATGAGGATCATATACTATTGACCAACAAGCAAACTCGCTGGCATTAGTTGGTGCGAATTTTCTCACTTCTGTGCTTATTGACGAATCGCGGATGGGATATTCCATTGGTTATTGATCATCTGAGTATAACCAATCTCATTATTCGCTGAATTTCTCATGATTATTTATCAGTTTTCCCGAGGTTAAAGAGTTTTATGTATATATACATAAATGTATATACACTGTATGTATAATGGAGGATTCCAAAGAAAAGATTCGTTTAGCCAGTTTCGACATTGGGAAGAAGAACTTTGCTCAATATGTGGAAGAATGCGATGTTGAGACGTTATACGCTCTCAGAGATCGTTATCGCGCTCTCCCAAAGATCAAACAGAGAAGAGTCAAGGGAAAGATGAACGACGACATCAGAGAAATTCTTTCAGAAGTCTGTTTGGGAGGAACTCGGGTACATCTTGGTGTTTATGACTTTCGAGAGAATAAAGAGTCTGACGTTTTGGATATGGCTGTTCGGAAGAATCTTATCGATCATTTGGAGAAGAATATTCCATTGTGGAACGAGTGTGATGGCTTTATCATCGAACAGCAGTACTTCGCCAAATTCAACCAGAGAGGGGGACGAGGAGCCAAGACTGAGGCTAATATTGACGCCATCAAGATAGCCGAGGGAACTCTCGTTTGGTTTCTCAGCAATTACCCGAATAAGGAAGTGATGTATTTTAGTAGTACTTTTAAAACTCAGATGCTAGGCGCCCCTCGATTAAAAGAAACAGAGCGTAAGAAATGGGCCATCGAGAAGGCTAAGGAGATACACACCCAACGCAACGACAAGAATGCTATTGCGTTGTACGATCTTAGCTTAACGGTCAAGGGAAAAAGAATGAATAGTGAAGAAAAAATACAAGGTTACCTGGATAGATTCCCCGGTAAAGGAGAAGACATAAGAGAAGTGGGAGAGAAGGTAATAAGATACAAGCAGAAGCTTTGTGATATCTCTGATGCTATGCTCCAACTCCAAGCCTTTAAATATCGAACTTTTATTGGCGAATTTTAATAAATAAAAGTAATTTATTTATTAAAATTCACCTATAAATATGGGTGATCTAGAAAAGATCAATAATTTTTGTGACAAGATTATAAGAAAAAACAAAGATTACCCAGATTACCCAGATTCTCTAAAAAGTCTGGGTGGAATCTCGGATCGAACTAAAGATATTATGCTAAAAGTCATTAAGAATTACCAAAAAGGGAAATCTAAACGGAATGCTGGATATGTCAAATCGGAGCTGATAAGTAGATTTCTAAATCCCTCTCCTTTTTTAAGTAATCCAATAAAAAAGATCGAGGGTCCTATTTCTATCTACCAATTATCTTCTACTAGAAATCCTCAGATATTCTATTTATTCGGAGATTATCATGATAAATTAAACAGCTGTGGTAAAACCCCTAAATTTTACACTTGGATTGAAGACACTATTATCAACAGCCCAGTGTTTATTGATGTTTATGTGGAGGTTCCTTATCAGTACAAAGGCAGAGGTTATATTTCAGGAAGTATGATGAAAGGAATAAAAGATTGTTATATACGAGATTTTACAGAGCATTTTTTAAAATGTTTTCATCACGACAAAAAATATTCGCCATGTCAAACATCTCGTTTTCATTATACCGATTTAAGAATGTTACTCCCTGTTGAGAGTGGGTTCTCGACTTTAATTTTAACATATAAAAGTCTTTTTAAGAATCAGTCAAAAAAAGAAATATCAAGAAGAATAAAGGGTGTAAATATCTATTTTGATTTTTTGACCTATCCAAAATCGATCGTTCACAAACGAATTACTAAACAAATTGGAGCCATAGAAGATCCTCGTATCAAATCTTCTATTCGTAACATGTATCGGAAGTGTTTGGCTGATTTTCTAAAAGGTATTGAGCATATCAACCCAAGACAAAGCAAATCTAAAATAACGAAAAGTTTGGACAGTGCCTTCTTTTATCAAATATGTTTGATGGATTTTTATTTGATAAGCCGGTGTTTTAGATCGTACAAGAAAAAAGAAGGGTATAGCGGCCCCAGTTTGAACAATATTATTTATGCTGGGAATACCCATATTCATAATTATATAAAAATACTCCAGATTTTAGGCTTTGATATAGTTGAATCAGCGGATTATCTTCCCTACGATGGCGATAGACCATACGACAACGATGCAAAGCCCAATAAAAATGCTCAATGTCTAAATATATCTAAAATAAAACAACCATTATTCCATCAAAGATACATGTAATAATTCGCGAGATTGGATCTCGCGAATTATTATAAGATTTTGATTAGTTAAAGATATATTTTAACCAGATCAATAATGGATCCGGAAACAGAGGAAAGATTGACAAAGACAATCATCGATAATGCTGAAGCCGAGAGTATTCTCAATAGAGAAGGTGATATCCTTCCTTTTGGATATTATAACACGGAAAAGGATGGGAAACTCATCTGGATGTGCAATGAAGATGCCGAGGGTAAAATAACGAGTGTGTTTAGTTTTGACATGGGAACTCATCGAGATAACAAGAGTGACTATCTGAGGAATATGGATGATGCTCGGTTGGTTAGAGACGAATTGGTAAAGGGTGGATGGAAGAAATTACAACCCCCTAAGGTCACTTTTTCTTATGCCGGGACTGATAAACCACTAAGTAGGAAGCAGAAAAGATATCTGAAGCGTAAGATCCAACAGGTAGATAAGAGAGATAATCCTTTCAGAAATGACCATTCAAATGATTCCAACATCTCTTCCAGTGAAAAAGATACATTGAAACAAGAAACTGCTTTAAACGATGAGAAATAGTATATGCACAATATTGGTATAGACGAATGATTAGAACTTTTCATTTCTCTTCTAATGTGGTGGGTGGATATCAAGTCAAAGTAGATTTAGATACCGTAGAGACGATTAAAGATATAGAACAGATCTGTACTGCCCAAATGATTCATTCTCTTCTCAACTCTAATCTAACAGAGATGCTTTCCAAAGTGGAAAACAGAGAATTTCATATCCATAATGTGACCATGGAAGAGATTAAGAATAATGAGACACGTATGTTTTATATATGCGATCGCTGTTAGATCTTTCTTGACTCAAAGTTAAGAAAGATGACTTTAGTCAAGAAAGATGACTTTCTTGGCTAAAGTTAAGGGTAAGCCTATTAGTATACTAATAGGCTTACCGAGATGTTACAATATATCTGCCATTATATTAGAGATCTTTGTAAAGAAAAGCCTCTAACTCTTACAGAGTTAGAACGAATAGGATCCGAACATTCCACGATTAGGATATCATGGGGAGGGGAATATTTTGATTTCTCTTTTGATAAACAAAATACCTTTCATCCAATCGAGGGCAAATCTAACTTGCTGACTGGCCAGCTGCCTAGGGTCTTTATTAAACCCTATTCTTGTCAGGATATCCTGATGCTAATAAAAGATGCCGATCAGTTAATAGCGTTTTCTAACAAAGACAAACTGGAGTTTACCCCCCACGCTGAATATATCGGTTCTGGTGCCTGCGACTCCAGCATCCATCCAAATTTAGATCTTTTTCAAACAGTAAAAATATACAAGTACATAGACTATGATATATTACTTTTCGATCTTGAAGATAAAGGATTTCTATCGACCAGACATTCTCAGAATCTTATTGCCACTATCGATAAAAAGTTTCAGCTATCTCCGAAAGCCGTTGAACGTGTTCCTCTCCTCAAAGATTACTCAGATCACTTCTATGAAGCTGATTGTCTGGGAACAAAATTACATGAAGAACTTACCACACTTATGCAAAATTTATGGTACTCGACAGATTTTCTTTATCCGTCGAGTGAAAAAAATCGCCAAGTAACTTAAAGTAGTCGGGAGATATCCCAAAGGAGATACTAAATGGATCGTTTGAATAAGTTGACAGAAACTCTTAATGAGTTGTCTCGTTTGGCTAAGGCGATAATACAAAAGCTTCTTCCATTAATGGAAGAAATAAATGAACCAGGAAATGATTTTATTAAAAATCTTAAAATGAAAGGTTGTGAATTAACGGACGCTAAAGCGACTAAACTTTTACAGGATGCCGTTATCAAATTGACAGAAGAGGCTAAATCCGTTCAAAAAGAATTACCTATATTTTCGGCGTCCGTAGCCCGAATTGATAAAAGTTTGCAAGAAGCAAAATGTCCCTTTATGAAAGAAGTTTGGTATGGTGATATGTACGGGAGTGACGAGCTTGAGGGGTTTTTATCCCTCAAGCTTGACCTAGAAAAGCAGTTAGAAACTGCTGATGAGGATAAAATTTTGGATTTAGCCATCTATGCTTACAAGTCGGAGAAAACTTTTCGATGGAACCTTGGACAGTAAGTGCTGCATTACATTGTAATGCAGCACTGTGTAAACATGACATGAGAGTTTGTCACAGGAGTCGTTTCCAAGTCGAACGTATCATTATCGGATGTTGAATCTATTAAGAGGTAGTGCCTAGCTACCTCTTCAAATAGTTCCTGAATACCTTCACCGGTCAGAGAACTAGTAAAAAAGATATCCAGATTTTTACTCTGAGCATATTCTTTCATTGCTTCACGACGTGAAAAATATTCTTTATCAATTTTGGTCATGACCAAAATTATTCTGACTGATGAATCAATATCATCGATCTCTCCCACATGCCTTTGGACTAGTGAAATATCTGGACTGTCAAAACAGACTAAAACTATTTTTGCTCCTTTAATAAACATCGGGAGCAGCGCACTAAATCGAGGCTGTCCGGCTGTATCCCAAAGATGAAGTTTGACTTCACAATTACCGTCATCAAGATACACTTTATGTTTCACGTAAGTTGCCCCTATCGTAGCTGTTGCATTGTGATTAAACTCCCCGAATTGAGTACGATATATTAAGCTTGTTTTACCAGCTCCTTCGTTTCCAACAAGAACAGTTTTGTTGTAATGTGTTAGTGCCATGGGGCTACTTATATGGAAAGACTTTTTTGGAAAAATCTGCCAAATTTCTTTAAAGAAATCATGTGGACATTTATTTTTGCTTCAAAAATAAATATCCTTGAAGTGTCAAAAATAAATATTGACGAAGTTTAAGAATGGAGAAGTGGTACGTAGGAAAATCTTCTATAGCTGGCAGGGGAGCTTTCACATCCCGACCCATTCAAAAGGGTGAGATCATTGATATAGGTATAAACTATCTTCTATTTGTTCCTTATGTGACAGAATTTGGATCATGGATCAATCACGAGTGGGATCCAAATTCTGTGGTTAAATACGACTTAAATGATGATGTCTATTATGTTCGAGCTCTTAAATACCTCCCGGCTAACACCGAGATAACCGTTGACTATAAAGAAACACCTAATTATATATCAGGTCCAGAAGACTGGTATTTTTAAATCACTTGATATTATCAAGTGATTATTTGATTATTTGATTATTTGATAACTAAGTGATTATTTGATAACTAAGTGATTATTTGATAACTAAGTTATTATTTGATAACTAAGTTATTATTTGATAACTAAGTTATCAAATAATCTTGGTCGTTATTAATTGGACAAAATGGTAACTTGTGTTTCTGAAGGTTCGTACAATGTTCTGTTTATTATGGCATTGGCCATCTGTATTACGATGATTTTGATCTCAGCCTATTTCTATGATAGGTTCAGTAAGATTCAAAGGGGAGCCTCAACAGAACAGAGCATTCAGAATGCCAAAAACATAGCGATGATAGCGTTAATATTTATAATTATAGCCATAGCCATTCTATTTTTGCTCTTTTTCGGATTTCAAACGAGAATGGTGGGAGTGTCAGCATATGCTGCTACCAGCTCGCTGAAACAGATGGGTCCAGAGAGAGTTTCTTTCTCTCCCGGGCCAGGTCCTATGAGTATGTCAGCTACTGGGGCGGCTCCAGCAATTGTGGGAGCCGGGCAGGTAAATGGTTCATTTTCTCAGACACCTATGGCGGGACTCGGGCAGCCAAATGGTTCATTTGGTTATTAACAAAGCAAGTTTCATCTCTTTTGGAGATGAAACATGTCCCCAAAAGAGATGAAACAATAACATTACTAAAAAAATGTCTTGACATTGTCGACAGCATTCCGCGCCCAATCCACCGGTGACCAATCCGAATCTCTTTCTATAGTACTAGAATGAGCTGATCGATTTTGTTTAACTATTCCCGTAAATAGATCAAATCGCGAATCATCTTTCAGTGATACACTGAAACAATAACCTTTTGAACAAGCATACTCACCCGTTTTGATATCTATAGGTTTATCGTACGTTTTAGTCCGAGAGAGAAATTCTTGAGCCATTCTCCATGTTATAGCATAAGCATGATTGCAGCGTGCATGGTGAACTCGTTTTACTGTTACGTCAGGTTCCGTACCATGGTCTATCTCACGTCCCGTGACGTTCTGATTTTCCAGCGCCCTCCCTCGAGCCGAACATGCTCCAAAGAATACAATTTGGGGATTATTGTCTCCCGCTATCGCCTTGCGCATACCCTCTCCGAATGCCCTCTGGGTTACTTCATCGGGTATATATATGTCATCTTCAAATATCAATGTCCACGGAACCTTGCGGTCTACAGCGTATTTCCATATTTTCTGATGGGAGAGAGCACATCCTATTTCGCTAGGATAAAGTTTATTTTCAGGATTTTGTTTGAGCATCTTAACCGTCTCATCGGTATTCCCATTTACCGCGCTTAATCTCTTAACTTTAATCCCCAAACGTCGAAACTGGTTACGTACACTGTCCAACCGGCCTGTATCTCTGTCTAAGTTAATAACCCATACGTCACTTCCAAAAAAATCCGTCAAGAAATTATCTGATATGGCGCTGTTAGAGCCAACCGAATGACTTTTGGGAAATTTTTCGAGGGAATCGGCTGGCTGATGAAACTTATCCCTCGGATCATCAGTTAATAGACTGTATACGAAAAATCCCAAAATAAACAGGCAGAATATCAGTACCAGTTTATACATTCTTATTGGTTAATAAATATTTTAACAGTTAAGTAATGTAAGTAAATGCCCAACGAAATCAATGTCTATACCCCCCGGGGTTGTAAAAGCCCAATACAACCACTTGTTCGATGAGACATGTTAGGCCTCTTGCTGTTTCTTTCCATGAATCCTCACGGGTGTTAACACTATGTTTCATCTCTTTTTGAGATGAAACATTTCTACTGTATTAAGTAATAATGAAAGGGTACTGGCTATTAATCATTTTTCTAGCTATTCTTTTAGGATGTTATCTGACAAAATTATTCTTATCGAGCATAAGAAAAAAGGAAGCTGACAATATTCTTAAGGAGAGAATCAAAATAAATGAAATAATATCTGGATCTCCGTTAAAATCTTGTTTAGCTATTCCTATATTATTTAGTCAGGGCCTCATTAATGATTCTGCTCTTGTTTGTGACGCTTTCAAAGATATTATGGCTATGCCTGTAATACATTTTGAAAATGCTAGCAGAGATTGTAGACAAAATGAATATATCTTTGTTAATCTGGATATAACAGATTTTAAATCATTATTTCAAGATCCTGACTCTCCAAGAAACATCCTCTGTAAAAATTTCTTAACTTTGGAGACTCTAAAGAGAAAAACTCCAGAAGATTTTAATCTTTTTCATACCGGATTTACCAGTATTGACCGGTTTGATGATAATATAGTTAAGGATTATTCCAAATTAATCCATATTGCTGGTAAGTCTCCCTTTAAAGGGACAGAGATGTTAGTTAAAACGTGGATCCTTCATCCTGAATGGCCTACTCTCACAATAATATGCAGGGAATGGATATCTAAAAAAGTTAGGCAAAATCTTAACGACAATATTCAGAATATTGTCGTTATAGATAAATACATCACTGAAAATGAATTGAATAATTATTACAATCGCTATGGTATACATATATGTTCATCTAATCATGAAGGATTTGGCCATAATCTAAATGAAGCTAGAGCTTGTCAATCGGTAGTGCTATACACAGATGGTCCTCCAATGAATGAAATGTTTAAGGATGGAGTATCGGGATTGAAAATAAATGCTATCCAGAACGGGTTTTCAAAACTTGGAATATGTCCGAATTTTGTATTCAAAGAAAAAGACTTGGAGGAAACTATAACCAAATTATTATCTCTGAACGACCATCAAAAACGAAACATGGGGATTAACGCCAGACAAGATTTTCTTAAACAAAAATCTGAGTTTCAAAAGAATATCAAACCTATTATTCTGGGTAAAACCCCCATACCTAAAGTAATCCACACAATGTGGATAGCAGAAAAGAATCCATACGACGATTCACCTTACCCCGATAAATATAAAGAACATATTGAAACTTGGTTAGATATCAACCCGGAGATTAATCATCTTCATTGGACTGGGAGAGAGGTTTATAATTTAATATGCGAACATTTTCCCGAATATAGAGAGTTTTATAAACAGATACAACCAAATATTTGTAAATGTGACTTTGCTCGGTTTATTGTAGTTGCAGTGTATGGGGGATTATATCATGATTTAGATTTTTATTGTATTAAAAATGTTTCTCCCCTTCTTCAGGGAGAAACTTATTTTGCGATGGAACCCCGCGAACATGGACTAAAATTATTTAATGGATTTTTCGGCGCCGCTCCATATAACAGTTTCGTTCTGGGCTGGATATCAACCATGATTGATAATATTCTAAATGGATATATTTCATCTCTGGGAGTGCTGAAAGCAACAGGTCCTGAAGGATTGTATAAATATTATAATACAAGCAAAGATAGAATGTTAATGGGAAATACTTGCGACATAATGCCGTATACGGGTAAGAGAAAGTTATTAAATAGTTGTTCTTCTTTTGATAAACCATTTGCGTATACCATATGGCATGATGGTACTAGCTGGGGAAAGGGAAAAATACATTATAATCATAAGGTTCATGTTCTTCATCCAGAGAAAACGGGGGGGTTATCTATTAGAAAAGCTATAGGATGTAATTGTGCAGATGGAACAGATGAACATCATGGCGCGACTGAATTTGGTACTGCTGGCTGTCATAAAACAACCAGGAAAGGAAGATTTATATGCCATGGACATGGTGTAAAATGTAGAGATATCTCTAAAAACGATCCTTATGTTATACTTGTAAGAGATCCAGAAGATAGGGCTAAATCATGGATGAAATATTTTAGAAGAAATATCAAATCAGACAAACAGTTTGAGAAACATGATCTATATAGTTACATTGATTGTCCTGACAATCCACCAGATATGATCTTACATACAGAGACTCTGGATAAAGATTATCAAGAATTCAGGAGAAGATTCTGCCCTCCTGGTGAGTGTACAGAATCCATTTCCCACTACCATGATTCCAGGAAAGATCCCTCAAATTTTCAAATAAAATTTGGCCCAGAAGAAAAAAAATACGTTAGGAAGGTATGGGGAAAAGATTATATCTTTTCCAAGGATCTATTCCCATCTTAATGTCTTAAATAACTTTTAGGAGTAAAATCTAGGGGGTAGATTTTACTCCTAAAAGTTATTTATCCAGTATGTAAGGTCGATGTACATATTAGTAATTATTCTTCTTATTTTTATCATCTTTATTTATTTTGAAAATACTGAAAATTATTCGGCAAGTAATAATGACAATGTAAATATTTTTACGTCTATTTACAAGAATAACGAATGGGGAAAAGATATAAGCAACGATTTTAAGGGTAGCAGTGGGCCTGGTTCTTCTTATGAGCTTAATAAGAACGAATATATACCTTTTTTAAAAGAATTTATTAAAAATAATAATATTAGGTCTGTGGCAGACCTTGGGTGTGGTGACTGGCAATTCTCTAAATATATATACCCCGAACTAAGAAATATAAGATATGATGGGTATGACGCTTACGAAGAAGTAATAAATTCAAATAGAAAAAAATATCCCCAATTCAATTTCCATCATTTAGATTTCATAAAAAATAAGGAAAATATTGCATCTGCAGATTTGTGTATACTGAGAGAAGTACTTCAACATTGGTGCAATCGAGATATTATTTCTCTGTTGACATATTGTATTGATACACGTAAGTTCAGATATATTCTTATTTGTAATTGTTGTAAGAATTTTGAAAAGAAAGATATTTCTAACGGAGATTTTCGTACTCTGACGGCTGAAAAATATCCTTTGAATATTTTTCAGCCGGAAATATTATTTCATTATGACAGTGATACTAAAGAAGTATCACTGATATCTTAATCTCCGTTAAAGGAATTTTAAATATAAGTTTTAGTAATACTTCTTTCTAAAAATATTTCTAGAAATATTTTTAGAGTACTTTGAAAGTTAAAACCTTGACTTTTCTCTTATTGAGAGAAAAGTCTAAACTCTCTAAATTTTTTCATCAAGATTTTGAGATCCACACACACATTTTATGTGTGTGTGTGGATCCTCCAAAAATTACCAACTTTTATTTTCAAAAGTCTTATACTTTAGAAGAAATATCATCATAGTAAGCTACCTATTTTTTCTAGCCAAAAAACCACTTTTTCCAATCCGCTTAAAGCGAGGATGCATCCTTAAATAGAGAGGATGAGTGAGGATTTTACTCAAAAAAAGAGGATGAGTGAGGATGCCACTCAAAATTACCTTTTTGAGTGTAATTTTTGTAATAAGGAATTCTCTAACAAACAGAATGTTTTGAGACATCAAAAAACATCGTGTAAGGAAAAATCCCCCTACGAAGAATTTAAATGTAAATACTGTAGTAGAATATTCTACAGGAAAAATAATTTAGATCGACATCTGAATACATGCTCTTTAAAGAAAGAATATAAACTAAAGAAGGAAATTCGTAAACTCGAGAATAATCACCGGGATAGATCGAATGAATGGAAAAAAGAGCGTAAACATTTCAAATTAAAACTGGGAGAACTGGAAGAGATTATAAAAGAAAAAGATGAAGAGATAACCGCGCTGAGAGTAAAGTGTGAAGTTAATAAAACGGAAGTCTACACCAAAGTCTGTGACAAAGTCTTGGACAAGTCAACTGTGACCAACAATACTGCGTATATCCATCCCAAACTGGTAAATCTCCCAATTACTAATATTCACCCTCTCACTGAAGGTTATGTCAAAGAGAGAGTTTCCAACGGAGATTACACTTTTGATCATTATCTGAAAGGAGAGAATGGACTGGTGGACTTTATCTACTCTATCACCATGTGTGAAAACGACAATGGAGACTTGGAAAGAAATTATGTCTGTACCGATCCTTCTCGGGATTCTTATCATCGGTTAGTAGAGACCAAGGAATGGCAGAAAGATAAAGGGGGAAAGTTCGTGGATGTCATTCTAGATACTCTCAGCGATAAAGTGGATAATTACCATCAAAAGATGTTTGGTGAGCGACATGATTCCAAATCACACAAACCTAAATCTGGATACGATCCTGAGTATATTTTTAAACTCAATACTGATATGCACTCTGGGGTAGTTCAATCTCGTGGTAAAGATAGGCGGACTCTGAGACAGAGAATAAAGAAAGAAACGAGTCGAAAAATAACTGTGTGATTTTTGACTTACCAGTCAAAAATCAATCTTGTTTACTCAAAACAAAAACTTATAGTTTTCTGTTTAAGAATTAGTTAGGACGGAGCATACCCTCTCGGTCCAATTGGTATATTCCATTCTGACCTCCGGTCCGTGGAATATAGTACGCAGATCCCCTGACGAGATCACCATCAAACCTGGGCAAACTAGGAATACTGGGTATCAGAGACAAGCTAGCAGGGTTTGGTAGCTTAACGGGTGGAAGTTCTACCAGGGGGTGTAACTTACTGATAGATCTTACTGATGCACCAGAGGTGTCTAAAACCTCTATAACCACAGTATAATAGTCCCGAAGATTATCCATTTCACCGCACCAATTAAATTCAATAAAATCAATACCAGTTTGTCTTCCAGGTACGTGTTTTGGAATGGACATAAAAAAAGAATTATCCAAAAACATATCAAGTTGGCGGTCAGTCATGTTTTCTTGATTAGTATCTTAATAGACTTCAAGATATTTTTTGTCACTTTATACAACATAAAAATGATAAAAAGAAATAGAATTTCTATATGTACTTGAATTGTTTTGATCAGAAAAATCGATATAAACAACCTGCTTACTATTGACTATGGCTTGCACACGCAATTTATCGATCCATTTAATCTCTACCCTCGATTTAGAATCTTCCACTGAAGATGTTATAGACGCTATTAACTCTTTTGGAGTGAGCTCTAACTCTGGGAAGAGTTCTAAATCGAAGAGTTCCAAGAGCTCCGCCACATCTGAGAAGAGTTCTAAATCGAAAAGTTCTAAATCGAAGAACTCTACATCTGAGAAGAGTTCTAAGTCCAAGGTATCCGAGGATGATGGAAAGCATCAATGTGAGCGCATCCCTCGTAATTGTAAAACCCGTAATGGTAAAACCCCTTGTGGTAAAACGGCCAAAAGATGTATCGAATACCCCAACTCTGAGACAATGTGGTTCTGTGGGACTGAGAACGGTGGCTGTTATAAAATTAAGATGAACGAGAAGATGAAGCAAGAAGAAAAGAGCGCCGAACTAGACATTAGAAAGTCTAAAGGGCCAAAATCAAATGATAAAAAGGTCAAAAATGAAGCTGACATCAAAGCTTCTACCAAATTGGCCAAAATGTCTCGCAAACATAAGATTGACGCTGTTCCAGGAAGGGATAAGGATGGCAACAGGGTCTTTATGGACAAGAGCAGCCGTATCCTCTTCAAGAGAGAGGGAGAACAACAGGGACACGTGTATGGCAAACTTACCAAGAAAGGAGTAATAGTTGATCTGGAGGATAAAGATATTAGGTGGGCTGAGTCGCACAATATTCCTATTTCGGTCAAAAAGAAACAAATCCCAAAGAAATCCGATAAAAAGGTTGCCTTTGATGTAGATTCTTCAGAAAGCGACTCTCCTGAGGAGAAGAAATCCAAGAAATCCAAAAAGTCCAAGAAAAAGGAACTGGAATCCAGTTCCAGCGGCTCGGAAAGTGACTCTCCTGAGGAGAAGAAATCCAAGAAGTCCAAAAAGTCCAAGAAAAAGGAACTGGATTCCAGTTCCAGCGGCTCGGAAAGTGACTCTCCTGAGGAGAGTCACTCCTCGGAAAGTGACTCTCCTGAGGAGAGTAAGAAATTCAAAAAGTCCAAGAAAAAGGTAGAATCTAGTTCCAGTGACTCCGACGAGAGCGCAGGATCTGCGCTCTCGTCGGAGAGCGACTCTCCTGTGGAAAGTAAGAAACACAAAAAGAGACTCGAATCTTCTGACGAGGAAGAATCAGAACCTTCGGAGAGTGAAGATTCTCCCGTGGAGAGTAAAAAGAGTAAGAAATCCAAAAAGTCCAAAAAGAAGGTAGAATCTGATTCGGACTCGGAAGAATCAGACGATTCTTCCAGTCTCGGAAGTACTTCTGATGACGACGATGACGTCGATGTCGATGATGATGACGAAGACTCTTCTGACAGCGACTAAACTCTTTGTTAATTTCATTTACCAGAAGGTAAATGAAATGTTTTTACCTAATTTTATCTTCATTTCTGCATAAAGAAGTCTTTGGTTATAGACAGAATGAGTGTCTGTTTTACAGAAAATCTCAATGCAGAGGAATCAGATTATCATATAGATAATATTGATACTTTTCCAGAATCTCCAAACGGTTCTGAGTATTATAAGAAAAAGAAATTCGTCAAAAAGAAGAAGAAAAAAAGGTACGGGACTGAACCCATCACCAGTTACGGATTGATACTTCATACTGCAGTGAATGATAAACCTGTATTTCTTTTGTATCAGAGAAGAGATAATTTTGAATATATGGATTTTTTAAGAGGAGTTTGGGTGTCAGAAGGACAATTACCTGGTCTTTTCTCTCTTATGAGTCCAGATGAGAGAAAAAGAATTAGAGAGTATACATTTCAAGAGTTATGGAATGACTTATGGGTTGAGCATTCTTGTAGAATCTTTCGCGATGGATTTTCCAAAGCTAAGAGGAAGTACGACAGCGTCAGGGATAAAATCCCTGAACTATTAGATACTACCACTAGTCATATTAGAGAACCTCCTTGGGGATTTCCTAAGGGAAAAAAGAATAGCTTTAAGGAAGAATCAACAACATGTGCTATTAGGGAATTTACTGAAGAAACCAGAATTCCTTCTGACCTTATTTGTGTGACGACCACCAGTCCTTTTGTCGAAAATTTTAAAGGATCAAATGGTAAATCTTACTCCACTCATTATTATCTGGCCAAGATAGGAGAACCTGTTCAACCTCAGATAATTAGTACACCCCATTGCATCCGCAAGACCACTATATCCGAAGAAGCCATCAATGTAAAATGGTTTACTTATGAGGAGTCTAGCAGCCTTTTAAATTCACGAAGACAAACTATCTTGAGGTCAGCGTTGGATATAATTAATAGAAACAATGATGAACTTACATAAGTAAGTAAAGTAAGTAAATGAGATTTGATTTGACAAAAACTTTGAATGGTATTAACTGGAGACAATTTTTTATCAGCAATATTCTTATACTAAGTTTCATTGCGGTAGCTATTTACCTTAAAAATAATCATCACCCAGCAATGGCGGGAATGGTGGCAGTCATGCCAATCGCATTCATTTCCTTTTACTTTGCTAAGAAAAAGAATTTGGATACGTTTGCGTTTTCAATGGGATTGGGTTTAGCTAGTTATTCGATGGCAGCTTTCGCCTTTTATTACTTCATTCACTATCAGCATCTCTCTCGGATGCAAGCTATCTTATGGTCAATGCTATTATGGATGTTGTTGATAATTATTTTTTATTATGTGTTTACCGATGGTCCGTATTCTGCCAACGGTCATTAATTAATAACTTTAATTTGTATAACGTATCATTAAATGGGTAATAACAATTGGTCCAAGTACCTACGAGGGGCTTTTATCGCGGGTTTATCTATTGGTATAGCTCTTTATCTAGCTGATCATACCCACCCAGCTTTAGCGGGGTTGTTTGCCGCTATTCCCATCGCCCTTCCAACTATTCTATTGCTGGAGGATGACCAAATTAAAGATTATTCATTTACCCTTGGATTGGGTATTGCCAGTTATGTATTAGCAATCTTTCTATTCTACTATCTTCATGTTAAACAGAAATGGCCTGCATGGAAGGCAATGGCTGTGGCAATGTTGGTATGGATAACCGTGGTCTGTCTAGCCTATCATTTATTCTCTGATGGACCTTTTACGGCTAATGGATAGGACGACTGATGGACGGGTTTAAATCATATCATTACGTGAGATGATTTAAAAAATTGATATTTAATGTTCATAATTCTCCTTAAAACGCGTCAATCTGTTTTGTAAACTATTATGGAATTTAGGCTTGACTATGATCGGACATGTCCGATGAGCAATGTGGAAGAACATGCTCGTAATCGTGTAGGATTTTTCCAACTTCGAGAAAGACTAAAGAACGATGGGTACGAATTCGAACTTGTTGCTGTTGTCCGAGGAGATCCTGTCAATCAAAATGGGATAAATTATATTTTCATTCACCCAATGTTAATAAAAGGGTTGATGCTCACTGGATTTAAAGAAATACCTCTAAATTGGAATTTATGTGGGATTCCAATTGCGTTTTGGCCTGAAAGGATTGATTATGATCATGTTTATCATGTGATCAAAGAATACATTCAACCGAAAGGTTCAAACATCAAAGGGGAGTAAAGTTTACTTTACCATTTCATTTCTGGTTAAGAAATGGTGTTTTTGTAAGACCACTTATACTAGATGATAGGAGAGGAACCTCTCCTGTGTATTCTGCATCTTCCCCTGCGCCGCTCACATTCTTCTTACCATCTCCGATAGGTCGGACTTCTTCCTCTATCTCTTTGAGACGCAGACGGCACTTTTCTATCTCTTGCTTGATATGCACCCTTTTTTTAGCTCTTGCAGCATTTAATTTTTGGTGGTTGGGTCTAGCATTTTTAATATTACGATACTTATTAAGATCGCGAGACATATTTTTAATATTTTCATTCAGTTCCTTTATCTCTTCTTGTCTGGACCGATGCTCTTTAGAGTAACCGTTGAACTCTTCCCTAGAGTCAGCTATTACCTTCTCAATGATATCTCTTTCCTCATTATCCTTATATTCTGACTCCGCTTGATAAAAAAGTAGATCTAAATCATCCATTCTTTATGAGAAACCATATTTCTTTATACATACTCTCATACACGCTCCTGTTAATTTTCCCACGCTACGTTCTCCTTGATAATGTTCTTGCGGGGATCCATCTTTATAAATAATGATTGTTGGGTAGCTGGTAATGAGATTGGGCATATCCTCTCTAATTTTTGCCACATGAGCTTTATGTTTTTCGGCGTTTAGAGCATATACATCGAAGAAAGCTGCTGTTTCTCCCAATTTAGACCATGTATCTTTAACAGCCTTGCAGTGTGGACACCCAGGCTTATAGTAAAGGACTATAGCGCATTTATTTCCCTTTGATTTCCATGGACTTACCGGATCAAAATCTTCGGGAGATAATTCTTCTACAAACCGACTCCCTTCAAAGTAACTAGTACTATCTTTCTTAGGAAGATCCATTACTTACTTAAGTAAGTAATTACTTAAGTAAATTTGTTTTAAACAAATTAAGTAAGTACAAAAAGATAATCACCTTTAAAACCAGGCTTAATTTTTACTATATTCCATCTGACTTAAAGACACTTGCCCGTATAAATAATGTCCAAGTTGTTTTCATAGACATGGCTCCAACTAGTAGAAAAAAGAACAATCGTCGCTCATCTTCTGGAAAAAGAAAAAAGCCTATCAAAGCTGAACCAATTGAAGAAGAAGATGAGGCAATTGATCTGTCTTCAGACAGTGATTCTGAGCCAGTTGTTAAGAAAAAGATCCCGCCCAGAGCATCCCAGACTTCCAGATCTAAATCTGCCCCGCCGCAAAGAAAAGAGAAGAAGTCAAAAGAGAAGAAGTCAAAAGAGAAGAAGTCAAAAGAGAAAGACTCAAAAGAGAAAGACTCAAAAAAGGAGAGTAAAACAAGATCTCCGCGAAGAAAAGTAACGATCGAAACTCATTTGGAGAAGTATGACAAGTTATTGGAACTTCTGAACGAGCATATAGACCACTTGAGAAAAAATAAAGAACCGGGATCTCGTGTGTTTACTACTATCAGAAAAGCGGTGAGAGAGTTACATAAAGAAGCTCCCAAGATAGCTAATTCCAGACGAAAGCCTATCTCTAATAATCAAAACAAAGTCAGTGGATTTGTTTTACAATGTCAACTTTCTCCCGAGTTGACAGATTTTCTTCAAGTGAATCATGATACAACTCTATGTCGCCGAGATGTGACCAACGCCATTTGCGTCTACTCTCATCTTAAACCAGATGAGGAGAGAGAGCATATGCTGAGATGGGAATATCTCAATCCCAAGGGAAAGAGAAATCTCCAGAATCCAAAGGAACGTATGGCCATTGTTCCAGATTCTTCCCTTGCAAAGCTATTACGATACAATAAGTATAAAAAGGATGTGAAGGCAGGTCATATTACTAAGAATGTTAAAGATAAAAAGACTCAACTGACTACCACCGTAACAGTAACAGAACCTACTCTCTACTATTGGGTGATTCAGAAGCTTCTATCAGTTCATTACGTGGCCACCCTTAAAAATAAGGCTGAAAGTATAGATGTTGATTGATATGTCAACACGTAATCACTTTTCATTCAGATGAAAAGTGATCATTTACTGATAAACATATTTAAAATTTTTACTTTTGTAATTACAAAAGTTGCGAAAATCTTTTTCGCTATTAGATTAATAAGACCAGAACATTAAAATGGGTTCAAATGATGTGTTTTGGGCGAAAGACCCTGGCGTGCTTTTTCGGAGTTTTGCGATCTTTCCAACCCCCGACATGACCAAGAATGAGAAGCTCAATGCTCTCACTCGTTTAGCGATTGCGGTATCCATAGTCATGTACTTTATGGAGTATCAGCATTGGTTTATCTTTCTTATTCTCTCTTTATTAGTCATCGTCATTTTGGCCTATGCGGGTGACTCTGAAGCCTTCACTACCAAGAAAATGGACTCTGATTCGCAGAGTGACAAAGACCTTGACGTTGAGAACGGTATTGAAAAGTTTTCCGTTCCTGCTACTTATCTGGGCACCGACTTTCAACAGACCGTGGTAAGTCCGACGTTCTCTGAAGAGTGGCAAATTCCCCCTCCAGCCTACGATCTCAATGTTAATACCACTTTTGCCAACGATCCGAATAGGTTCGACACTCCCATGAAACCCCAATCTTATCCTTACGGGCAATATTTAACCAGAACCAATCTATTACCTTCCGATGAGTATTACACTCACTTAGGATGCGGAGGGCCGAACTCAGCAAGAAGTTATGTCAACTCTACTTTTCTTAGAAATGATTTACAATTTAGGGACAACATGATGCGCCTGTACAAGAAGCGCCTCAACAGGCGCTTCCGCAACAACGGAAATGATACTTTTTCCCCATACAACAGCTTCTAGAGCTCTATACTCAAAGACATACAATTGTTTCAGTCATTTTTGTTACAAAAATGACTGGATTAGATTACTTCTGTTAGTTACAGAAGTAATTTTGTAACTTTAACTCAGACAATGCCACTCAAATCTTCTTCATGATAACAGCAGCAGCAGTTTCTCTTTGCCAAAGAAACTAAAGATTTTCCTGTTTTATCTAAATCGCAGCAACATAAACATCCATAACATCCTGTGAATAGCATTAAAAATAGAAATAACAGAAGGACTATCAGCGCCAAAGCAACATCAAATATTCCTAGAGTACAAATGGAAAGAGTTACGAACATCACAAACCAAAATCCTCCACATCCAACAGCCCATCCTTCTCCTTGTTTGGTTCTACAACACCCAATACAACAGGTGCAAAGTTTTGCACAGTTCCAACACATTATGGATTAACCACACATACCATCGGAATTTAGATCATTATATTTATTCTTCATTTTTATTGAGATAATACTTTTAGTCCTTACAACAGCTTCTAGAGCTCTATCTTGATTCTTATTGATCCATCAATAAGAATCACCAGAAATACATTTACCAAGCCTCTGAGGCTAAAGATTTTCGAAAGAATTCGCGGAGATCTATAGATGTAACCTTCTTTTCTATCCACGGTTTATCAAAGAGTTCATTATGTTTTTTCTCCATATGTGCTGTATGAGCTACAGTATGTTGGAAGAATTTCTGCATCATAGTTTTTTCTTCGCCCGTAAGGAATTTCTTATTAACTATTGAATAGTCGATCAGATTGTCGAACAAATGGCCTCTTATTGCGAAATCCATACCTTTGCCATCTATTCCAGATAAAGCACCTATAAGTGTAATGAAATAGGGAAGAAACTCCTTACGAGAAGGAGCCTCGTAAAATACTTTATATTCCTCCATTAAGTATTTGGTCTATATAGGATATTCATTATCTATAACTGTCTTTTTTTAGACAAAATTGTCAAGATACGGGCTGAACGTACAACAGTTTCTAGGTATCTGAGAGCTCTATACTCGAAGATATGCAATTGTGTAAGTCATTTTTGTAACAAAAATGATTGGATTAAATTACTTCTGTAACTAACAGAAGTAATTTTGTAATTTTAACTCAGACAATGCCACTCAAATCTTCTTCATGATAAAAACAGCAGCAACATAAACATCCTGTGAATAGCATTAAAAATAGAAATAACAGAAGGAGTATCAACCCCAAAACAACATCAAATGCTCCTAGAGTACCAATGGGAAAGAATTAATAATATATGTTTTCAAACATATATGAAAGTTTTTTTACCCTGACTCCTATTTTATCATAAATTTAAGGAGCAGTCAACGTCGTAATCTTCCATGTTTTATCTATACTTTGTTGATTTGTTACCAGTGTAATTCCTGAGTTATCTCGTGATATACTTCTAGTACGTATACACACGTAATAAGTTGAAGTATTTTGCACAGCTAAATCGGGATCGCCGGCAGCATAAGCATCAGCAAGTGTCTGAGATTCTGTTTGAGCAGAATCTAAATCTGCAAAAGTTCCGATAACAACTCCGTTATTTTCGCATATGACGTAAGTTGACATGTTTTGTTTTAACTTATAATAGTATTAATATTTGTAACTTTAATTTAAATTTTAAATAAAGTATTTTATTTAAGAATTTCTTAAATAAAGTCTTTTATTTAAGAATTTCATTTTTAAATAATATTCAATTGTTAGGATACGGGCTAAACGTACACCAGCTTCTAGAGCGATGGCACAGAGCGAACTTTGAGAGATTACTTTGTTGATATACAAAAGCAGATAAAAATGAGATAATTATTTATCTATCTCATTATAAAGCGCAATCCAAACCAATCCAAACCAATCCAAACCAAACCAAACAATGGGAGACCAAAAAGAGGGAAATTATCTCAGGACCTTGACCGAGGAAATTTTTGATGCACTCGGAGAATCTCCTACCGAAGCCAACGAGTATGTCGCGAAACTCCAAAAAAATTCGCGGTTGACCGTATTGGGCAATTCCCAGTCGATCGTTTGTCATATCAATCCCAGATTCGGGGCATTTTCGATCGAGTTTATGGAGAAACTCGCCGATATCGAAAATCCCCAAACCATTGGGGTAGTTAGTGCCATCATTAAAGAAATTGGTCGCCAACAGTCGGTGAAAACCGTATGGCTGATTTTTCCAATGGGTTGTTCGACCGAGGTGTTTAGTTTCATGCCCGGTACAATCGATGACGGAGTCTGCGAAATATTTAAAGATACACAGGAGAAGAAATGGAAGATGTGGTGGTGGACTGACCCTTCGCCATGCTCAGTTCCTCCTCCATCGACCCACAACTTGGGAGCTAGCGGAATGCTGTATGACAAGAAACACAACAAAGTCATGCTGGTGAAGGTCAAGCACCGGGACAACTGGTGCTTCCCCGGTGGTAACTTCGACGCGCGTACAGATCCCACCATTTGTCACACTGGTCTTCGAGAAGCATCGGAGGAAACGGGCTACGATCTCAGTCCTGATCTCGTCGATCAGGCTGAGTTGGTCGCCGTTCTTTCTTTCCCTACGAATCAATTCGCGCCAGCCATGAATTATGTGTGGTGTTTCCGGGTGGATGGTTTGTCTGAAGAGAAGGCAAAGCCTTGTCCCAATGAAGTCGAAACAGCGCTATGGGTCCCATTCGAAGAATTGTCGAAGAAATCACCTGGTGATGTTGTTTGCGGCCACAAAATCGATCAAAATATCGTCTCTTGTATGAAGAACCTGGGTGGCGGATTCAAAGCCAACAAGGTTAAATCGTGGATGACCATCATATCTTAGTGATTGTACGGAGCCTAAAATATTACTTTTGTTTGATACAACAAAAGTAATAAAAATGACATTATCAAATGAATGACTGATAAATGGTCGAACAAATGGCTCTAACGTTTCAAGTCAGTGACGTAGAGGTGAAGAAATACGGAGGGAAACACTTGAGCATCAAAGATTACGTCAAAGAGAAATACTGTACGGGAAAGAATGATAAATCTACCGGTACTCTAATTAAAATAGAGGACGAATCCACTCCTAAAACCTGCATAAGACCAGAACTAGGAAATGGTCTGGTTGGAGTGGCGTTTGAGGCTTATAACAAACACCACTGTCTGGTCTTACGCCCAGATGATATCTGGATCGCTATCGGAACTGTCTTTGCTGGGTATGTCGATAGAAATCACGAGAGAATGCGGAGTACCTTTGTAAATCACGAGGAAAAGGTTCAATTGGTGATTGAGGGGAAAGGTGGTGACATTTACACTGTCGATTACGATGATTTAATCTCGCAAACTGTTTCTCAGATAAAGGAAAATACCAAGAAAAAAATCAGAGAGTGGATGGAATGCGATTTTTCCACGACCACCAGTACCACTCTGGCAGTCAGTCAGCTAATTCTGATGTCTTCCATGAAAAACTACTTTTCGTACACATGGTTTCTAAAATGTAATCTCCCACGAGTTACACTGGAAGGAGAGAGAGTAGATTGGATTAAGATTCAAGAAAGAATAAAATTTCTCCGAAGTTTCGAGAAAGAGACGGTTCTCCATAAATGGGCCGACGTTCTGGAGCACGTTATCCAGTATTTTATCGACGCCTTTGACGAAAAAGTCGATGGAAAGACAGACTCTTCCGGCTTTTGGAATCGTATCGCCACCCAGACGGGTGGCGGGAGTGGTCCTTCATATCTCGAAGGTTGGATATTAGCTTTTTATCCATTCGATGATAAAGGAAAATACTGTTTGAATTCCCTTGCGAATATCCGCAAGGGTAAAAGATTCGGCAAGATTAACACGAATAATATTTCTCCCGGAGTAGTCTCTGTCCCGGTTATCTTCATCGAAGGATGCGGAAGAATATATCAGACCGAAATTATCACTGGGTTTCTCTCGGGACAGACCAGCGATAAGGAGAGATCTCTCCAACCCAATGTTGGCTGGGCTTTGATTGATGTCACCGTATATCCATAAATTGTTTTAGAAATATATCCATAAGATTATATCTTATGGATTAATCCATGACCATCGATTATTTTTTGATAGATTTTATGGTCCAATACTATGCGCGTAACCAAGAGAAGTCAGGTATACTGACAAATGGATCTGGTCGAGAATGTGGTTATCAATTAACTTTATCTAAACATGACTATTCAAATGTACAAACTTATCTATTGGAAGACTACGTTCGAGATGAAGACGATCTAGATTATGTAATGGTAGTGTCTCCATCGCAGTTGGATATCATTTTGCATATAGCCACTGTTTAACTTTTAAAAATAACATTACGTTAAAGAAATGGTCTATGTTATACAACATAGACTTCCCTTGTTGTAAACAATGAGAAAAATTCCTGAGTATGAGAACTACTATGCCACACGTAATGGCAAAATTTATAGTATGTTTACTAAGAAATATTTGAAAAAGGCGTCTTTAGGTAAATATGATGGCGTCCAACTTTATAAAGAAGGAAAGGGAAAAACTCTGACTGTTCACCGCCTGGTAGCTTCTGCATATCTCCCGAATCCTAACGATCTTCCTGAAGTTAATCATAAAGACGGTAACAAAAGAAATAACAGGGTCGATAATCTCGAATGGAGAACTAGAAAAGGGAATGCTTCTCATGCTCGAGAAACTGGCATCATGAAATTTCATAAGAAAGCTGTCTATCAGATGGATGACGATGGAAATATCATTACTAAATTTGATAGTATTAAAGAGGCATCTCTTCAAACCGGTATATCCAATCGTTCTATAGGTTCAGTTTGTAAGGGTCAGTGGCATAAAGCTGGTGGATTTCGCTGGAAATCTGTTTCAGACAGCAATTGGCAGCCTCAAAACAATCGCCGCTCTAAAAGAGTGGAACAGTTAACTACTAACGATGAGTTTATCCAGCTCTTCCAAGATGCCAATGAGGCAGCAAAAGAGGTAAAATGTTCTTCTAGTAGTATTCGCGCCGCTTGTATAGGCTCTATCAAGGTTTTAAAAGGATACCATTGGAGGTATCGTCAATGGGAAGATAAACCTGTTGACCCGTTGTATTTAGAATCACGGGAGTGGAAAGAGATCCCAGAATTGCCCGGGTATCGTTTAGCTCCCGATGGACGAGTCTATAGTGATAAGATCAAAGATATTCGCAAGGAAAATACTAGCGGATCCTATCATCAAATGCAATTCTGTCACAAAGGCAAAACTAAAACTATAGCCGTTCATCGTCTGGTGGCTAAATTGTACGGTGAACTACCAGAGAACGGTGAGAAAACTCAAGTTAACCACAAAGACGGTAACAAGGCTAATAACGGTATCGATAATGTGGAATGGCTTACTCCCAGCGAAAATATGCAGCATGCTATGGATACCGGTCTCAACAAGTGTAAGAAAGCTATCATCCAATACGATCTAGAAGGAAATGAGATAGCTAAGTACTGTAGTGCTACCAAAGCTAGTCGGAAACTAGGTATACCTAGAAGTCATATAACAGATGTATGTAGAGATAGAAGAAAGATGTGTGGAGGATTTAAATGGAAATATCAATCCTATTCAGATTGAAATTTAATTTATAGAAAAACTATCTTGTTACAATAGTAACAAGCTAGTACTTGATAATTTACTAATTATGGCAGGAAGTACCCAGACACTAAAAAGTTCTTTGGACGCTCGGGTGCGTCTTGATCAAGCCTCGCGATTGGGGTCTCAACGTCAGAATTTGGGAGAGGGACTGATGTGCCCCGCTGGGGCTGCTAACATTCAGTTCGATATCTACGGACGTCCGGCTAATCAGAAAACCCTTCTATTAAACGATTCTGCTTGCTCCCACTACACAGAGTGGTCTGCTCAGCGTAGAATTGAAGTCGAAAATATGGAGAGGCCTTATCTGCCTATTTGCGCAGCTGGCCTTCGTGGCAACGCTGATTGGATGGGTAAGGGACGTGATATCCAACCCCAGAATCTCTACGGTGAAGGTTACTCCGGTAACTTTGTTCGTCATTATAATACCGCTAACAACGCTCCATGGGCGGATGGGCCACATGGAATGTCTTTTGACTACTACCAAAAGGATATCCAACCCTTCAGTTATTCTATGGATGCCACGAGCAATCTTTGGCGCGGATAGGGCGTGTAACAAGAATTCCAGTGTTACCTAATTCATCAAATAAAAACGATATAAAGTTTGATGAATTACTAATATAGCAAGAAGTTTGAAGATGAAGTCTATACCAGGATTTCCAAATTATTATGCCACAGAAAGTGGCAAAATATGTACCAAAGATATTTTTATGGCACCATACAAAGATAAATCGGGTTATTTAATGGTAACTCTGGTAAAGGATGGTAAAAAGACTAATTCTAGGATACATAGGTTGATAGCGAAGATTTATCTAGATAATCCTAACAGTTATACGTTTATCCGCCATAAAGATGGGAATATAGAAAACAATTCAATAGATAATCTACTATGGGTTAAAACTTTACCAGAAACCAAAACTGGTAATATCTACATTTTACCAGAGGAACATGACTTTAGAGAGATACCTAGCTATTCAGGATACTTTACCACAAACGATGGAATAGTTTATAGCCTCAAAACAGGAAAGTATATCAAATTAACTGACAGGAATGGTTATCATACAGTTATGTTGTACAAGGACAACCAACAATATCAAAAATGTGTTCATAAGTTAGTAGCCCAGACTTATTTGACAAAGAAAGATGAGGATGTTTGCGTCAATCATAAGAATGGAAACAAAAAAGACAATCGATTAGAGAATCTAGAGTGGTGTACCAAGTCCCACGACGTCAAACACGCTCTATCCACAGGGTTGAATCCGGGAAGGAAGAGAGCGGTGGTACAGATTAGAGTGAAATATAAAACAAAAGAAAAAGAAACGTACCCTAGTCTATCCAAAGCTTCTAAAGCGACTGGAATAAGTGCTGGAGCTATCTGTACCTCCTGTAAGGAGAGGACGTTGATAGGAGCGGGAAGAAAGACTACAAAATCGGGAAAAGTGTACAAATTCCGATACCGCAGTTCCGAATTCGTCGATGGAATGTCTAGAGAGATTGTTGTGAGAGAGATGAGACCAAGAGAAAAAATTGTCCAAACCTTCAAGAGTATAGAAAAGGCCAGCCAGAAGACGGGTGTCGATCCTGGATCCATCACCAATTGTTGCAAAGGTAGGATGAAGTTTGCCTGTTCAGAAGATGGAACGCAGTATGTCTGGAGATATGAATCACCGGATACAAATGTCCCGGATATATCTGGCGAAGATTGGAGAGAGATACCTGGATTTACTAAGTATAAAGTATCTCACAATGGAGAAGTGTACTCTACTTACTATAAAAGAGTGTTAGATAAACAGGATAAGGGAGATTACGAGACGATTAGTTTAGTTAATGATGATGGAAAGAGACATCAGATGAAAGTACATCGGTTAGTGGCGTTAGCATTCCACGAGAATGAGAAGAAAAAGAGAGTGGTCAATCACAAGAGTGGTAAAAAGAAAGATAACAGTAAAGATAACTTAGAATGGAATACTGATTCAGAGAATGGTTTGCATGCAATGGATTCGGGTCTGAGGAACACTAGGAAAGCAGTTATCCAGTATGATGAGGATGGTGAAGAAATTAAGAGATATAAATCATCGACCGAAGCCGCAAAAGCGATGGGAGTAGCTGTATGTACATTAGCCAATGCTTGCACTGGAAGACAAAAGACATGTAAGGGATATGTATTTAGATACGAATGACTATACATATAATTTCAAAAAATGAAACAGGTACCAAACATCCTAATTTCTTGACTTTAAAAAATATGTTTATAGGAACTAGTAATGGAAATTATAAAAATTGTCATAGGTATTATAGTATTATTGATAGTTGCTTTATTGACAATAATTTACATTGCACCTTACAAAAAAGAGAATTTAAATGGGGAGTCTGGCAGTATTAATTTACCAAAGCCCACCAAGAAAAAAGATAAAGAAAAGAGAGCAGAACATCATTTTGACGAAAATGATAAATTAATACGCATATGTTTTGTAGAGCCAGGAGATGGAAAAGGGAATTATAGTTATAGCTCTGATCTCTTACGAGAAGTTCAAAAATATTATCCTCTTGCTGAATATCCCACATATGATGATGGTATGGCACATATGATAAAACTACACAACGAAAAAGATGAATCTACGGGTTATTCAATCAACCTAAAAAAAGGTGCATGGCGTTATTGCGCCAGTTTTATATCATAAAACGTCAAATCTTTGGCGAGGGTAGATGGTTGGACAACCATCCAACGTCACATAATTACAAACTTTTATAACTTTCTTGGAAATAAAACTAGGATATAATTTTATAAAATTATAAGAGTCTGGCTAACTACAATAATGTCGTCATCTACACCGACAATGAATGATATTTCTAAAGATTCTCGTAAATGCCTCAAATGCAATAAGGATATATTGGATGATTCTACCTTTACTAGTTTTACCGAAGGATGGTGCTATGGATGTGTGTACCATTATCAGTTTAACACTCCTCAGAAACAAAGAATAGAAGACTACGAGAGATATAAAGCGCTTTGATTTTTATCTTTGGAGAGGTTAGACGCGGCTATTTTAGTGGGTAGGGATGTCTTCAGATACGAGTAAAAAATGATATAAAGTTTTGAAGAAATAGATACATAATTGAAATGGGATCTTCACAATCTCTCGAAAGCAAAGACTCTGATGCAACATTTCATCAGAGATACAATAGATGCGTCTCAGAGACCTTATTCGATATTAGTGAGCGAAAGAAATCTTTCGAGATCGTTGCTATGAATCATGTCGAGAAGCCGACAAAATTATACTTTGTCCTTCTCGGAGATCGTTCGTTTGGGTTTTGTTTGTCCATAGACACTGATGAGAATGGCAATGCGCGACCATCTTTCGACTATGAACTTGATTATCATGATCCCCGGTACATTCTTTCGTTTGTAACGAATGGTACTCTCAAACAATTTGTGGAGATCATGAATTTAACCAGTCACAACGGTGATACTAACTTCTATGATCCTGATTTTTATGCTAAAAATCTCTTTCGAATAGATGGGTGGGAGATTTTGGAATCGAACCAGGATCATGTTAAAAGGATTCAACAATTTTTTGAACTAAGGGGAGTTGAGAATGCAGAGATTGTGTCCTCATCTCATCTAATTAGATGAGAGTTCGGTTTTTGAATTCAGTAATCTTTGGCGCGGGTAGATGGTTGGTCAAGAATTCAGTGTTACCTAATTCATTAGACAATTCTAATGAATTCAAATAAATGTTCGATGAATAAAAATGATAATATTTTTGAAGGATTACTGTCATTGTCGAGCTCGACAATGACACAAAATGCTCGAAGAGAATTCTTTCAGGATTGGGTTCCAACTATTTATCCATGGCGCCCAAATGATATGAAATTATGGACCGAAACTGAATGGGAAAGTACAAAAACATTTAAAGTTTTCTTCGATAGAGAACCTCTAGAAGGTGAGGATGTTTATGGATTAAATAGGGCGGGTGGAATTTTAAACTTCGTCTTTGGTATGTCTGTCCCTCCCAAAAACATATTTCAAGAAGAATGGGATTGTTTGGAGAAAGCTGTCGATCTTATGCGCGAAAAAGACATAAGCATATCTTTCGGGTTAGAGATGACCCTAGGACAAATTAAAGCAGCTAATCTCATCTAATTAAAATCAGAATGTTAAATCTTTGGCGCAGATAGGGTAGATAACAAGAATCCAGTGTTACCTAATTCATTTGATAAATCAAATGAATTCTAAATCTAAATAAAGTTTAATAAATTCCATAATAACAGAAGACTCGTAAAAGATATGCTCCCGTTTAATCTTATGAGAGAAAGATACGAAAAACCTCTCGTGTCTCAAATAGAGAATACTTACCATCCTGAGAATAAAACTCTCTCCAAAAGTCATATGCAAATCATTGGGAATAATTTTCTCGATAAGTTCACAATACCAAAAGGATACGAAGAAAGCACCGCCGAAGATTTTGTTAATGTACTCATTTTATTGGCAGAACATAATCTCTTACTGGAAATGGACGAATACCGTACTATCAGAAAAATTAATCAAAGAATAGACCGTTTTATGTCTGACGGTCAAAAACTAATATTTTGTTTTTGGCCGATAGGTACAAAAAAATTAACCAATAACGTTTTTCTTCTCAAAGGAAAAATAGTAACATACAAAACTCCCTTTAATAATCAAACAAGGATGGATGTTGGAGATAGTATTGAGCATGTGAACACGGCAGATAACATAGAATTGAAGTGGGATCTCTTTGATATGTATCCAACTGTTCCTATTGGTGATAATAATGTATTGCAGATCAGACCTGTGGTGTATATGAGTTATCAGTTATATCTTGCCAATGTTTTCTGAATTCCCATAAAGAATAATAAGTACATAAGTAATTGTGCAAGGGCGTCGGATAAACTTACGTATATGGATAAGGTATATATTCAAGAAACGGCAAACGCCTTGTCTTCGAGAGAGCCGCCCACTAAATTAGCCTTTCTGAGTCTATCCTGGCGCACTATTGATATTATTAAAGACAGTAACGGTCTTGATTCGGGTCTGAGGCGAGATCTTCTCCGTCTTCTTTTGAAGTTTTCAAAGAACAATCTGGATCATTTCATATCCGTGAGCACCAAGATCAGGCTTTATATTAAGGGAAAGGGAAAGGGATTTAAAGAGGCTTGTCATGTTTTGGACGCCGAGGTGGGCGAAGAATACTTGATCATGATCGGAGATAGTGTTCCCTGGGATACTGGTAAAGAGGATAAAAAATGATAAAGTTGAGACGTTAAAGAACCAACTTTATATAATTGAAAGATTGGTAATGGGTCAAAGTATTTCATCTCGATATATGTATGGGAGTGGTCATAAGTTCAAAAAGATAACCGAAGAAAAAGTTCAAAAATTAAGAGGTAAGAATGTTTCCGTAAACATTAGAACATACAATCTTGAAGTTGAAGATAACACTAAAAGTTATGCCAGCTCTGATTATCACTACACGTGTACATACTCTTTACCTTATTTATATATCAAATTAGACGACAAAGATTATTGTTTATTTACTTATTCATGCAAGAATGATTGTCAACTATACATCAATAGAGAACGAAGAGGTATCACGGATTTAAACAGATATTGTTGTAGGAACTTTGAGATTAAGGGTGAATTGGGACATATTTATTTAAATTCTGAATTTAAAGTGTTTAACTTTGGAAATGGTATTTTTCCAGACATCTTTAGAACAGTTTACACGATAAACTTCACTATTGGTGGTAAATTTTATAAATATCGGACATATTCGAAATTTTATTATGAAAAGAATAAATCTGTTCAAATATTGAATAATTTGAGCTATAGACCCGAAATCAATAGCGGACTTAAAAACAATGACACTGGCTATAGCGAAGGTGCTGACTTTGAAATTACTTTTTAGATTGGATTTAAACTTGTTTTTAGAATATGATTATTCTAAAAACACTTGAAATAATTATATTAAACAGAGCTTACACAGACGGGCATCCGTCTTAAACGGATGCCCGTTTCCCAATTTCTCGCCTGAGGATGTTAACCAGCTCTACCCTATCATCGGTTCCCTCTTTACAGACCACCCCGCCATACAATCGAGAGATATTCTTCCTCTCCCAATTCACCTGATCCCACTCGAGTGAGTCGTGAGGAGTCTGCTTGTACGTCTTATAAACTTTATCTTTATGCTCTTCCATACTCTCTTTGAACGTATCCAGCATACTGTTAAGATATCTCCCACCTTTATCGGATTTCCACTTCTTGGATTCTATTAATCGGTGAAAAGAATTTCTGGAGACATCCGTACAAACATAGTTTCTCTCGATGATTCCATCATCGTTCTCGTGAGTGATGAGCTCACAGATGACCTCTAACATCCCTTTGTATCCACGAGCAGCTTTCTCATACGTTAATATCCCATCATTGACGCGTTCTTCGATAAATTCATTGGTGAGAGCTCGAATGTTACCGATGGGAAGATTCACCAACTTGGGATGAATGTTCATGGTATTCATAGTTTTGGTGGGAGCGGTTTTGATACCCACAATAATTCCTTCTTTTTCTTGAAGCTTGGCTTCTAACTCTTTAATTTTGCTTTTCAAAGCTTTATTCTCCTTCTCTTTGTTAGACAGTTGGGAATTTTTCTCCGACAACTGAGATTTACACTCAGACTTTATCTTTCTAATTTTAGCTTTATATTCTTGTTCTTTTTTGATTGAGCATGTTCCTGAATGAGTGTTTAGGGTGTATTTGGTGACAAAGGTTTTGTCACAATACTCGCAAATATATTCGGGGATACTGTCCAGTCTTTTACTGATACAATATTTGGCATATTTTTGGTGATTAGCCAAATTAGATGGTGTTGCAAATTTTCCATCACAGAACTCGCATATGGTTACCTTCATCTAATTTATAGAAATTTATCAATTACTATAAAAATTTATAATATTTAACCAATTTTTAGCGAAATTTATAAATTTCGCTAAATCAAAACGTCGATTTTCTAATATTTTCGGTCTCAAGAAAAATCTAAACGATGTAGCGACCAGTAGGTGTTTAAGATTTTTAATTTAGATACTTAAAATTTAAGAGACCCACACACACATCAAATCATGTGTGTGTGGGTCTCTTAAATTTTAAGTATCAGAAAAATTTCTCTAAACTCTTGAGAAAAGTAAGAGTTTAGAGAAATAATATCTTCTATAAATTTTTCATTTTAATTTTTCATATAAATATATATTCTAACATAACTTTCAGTTCAAAGTCCTTTAAAGAAACTTCGTTCGGATTTCTTTAAAGAAATCCGAACCTTCAAAAGAATGACTACTTTTCCAGAGTTTTGCAGATTTTTAATGCACCTTGCAGATTTTTAATGCATTTTGCAGATTTTTAATGCAATAACTCTGATTAGTAGAAATTAGCTAATTTCTACTAAGATTAGTCAAAAATTACTAAAGATAGTAGAAATTAGCTAATTTCTACTAATCAAAACTGTGTTTTATGATTTGTATCATAAAACACCTTTTCTTACTCAGGCATACACTGAATAATGGGGATATCTGCTTCATATCTGGCAAATATTTCTTTCGTGTCCGATCCTGCTTCCCAATGTTGAAACAGAGCGTTTTTCATCTCTTCTTTCTTATCTTTTAAAAGACTGGTGTACATCCTATTAGCATCATATCGTTCTTGATCGGATATACCGTATTTCTTACCGACGCAGAAAAAACATGGATCGCCGCAGTAAATCATGTTACAAATAGTTCCTTCTCCTGGTAGAGATTTCATTATTATAATATGCTGAGGATTATCTATGTCACAAGTACAATATATCTTCTCGACTAAGTGTTCGATTTCGTTTATCTTATTGCAGGTATCGCATGAGAAAGCAATGTTCTCAGTTGCTTCCTCGCATGAGCAGGCTACTTCCTCGGTTTCCATACTCATTATAATGAGATCTGCTATTATTTAAATTAAAAGTTCTAAAAAAATGGAATTTAAAGACGGCGCGGGGTAAATATTCGCGTATAAACATCATGAGCGAAATAACTGGATGTATGTATGAGGTAGTTTTTGCAGCGGCCATGTGCGTCGCTGCAATGTTAGGTGGAGGAGTGATCGCATTGCCATACGCGGTTTCCATTCTTTCTCCGATTATTGGTACGTTTGTTCTATTGTTTGCTGGTGGAGTGACGTTGTACACTGGGTGGATTTTGGGAGAATTGTTCTTACATTCAGAGATATTGCATCCTGAAATCGAGAATATAGATTATGACAAAGTAGAGATGTTGGGAGTAACACATGACCCTGAAGAAGGATTTAGAGACTCGCCAAATGTGGAAGAAGTCAAAGAGGAAGAACAACAAGAATGTATCATCCCTACTATGCCGCCATATGCAATGATAGCGCGCGAGTCGGTGGGGCTGTGGGGTGAATGTTTGACTTACGCGTCTCAAGTAATCACACTTGTAGGCGTCGATGTGATTTTTCTGGTATTGTGTGGGATTAATCTCTCATTGATGGCGGAGTTCGCACATGGATCCATCTCAGTGAGTGTAGGCATTATGGTGGTCGCTTTCGTGAGTCTGCTAATGTCATTTTTGATGAGCGACGTTGCTCATTATACTCCGTTCATCTGGGTGGCAGTACTTACTACATTGGCTGGTATTATACTTCGGTGGATCACGATAGTCGACTCTGCTCCCGAGCATCCATCATCTCCTCCCGACTTTTCGTTGTATTCCTCATTGGAAGCATTTGGGGCCATAGCATTCTCGTTTGGAGGACATGCTGGATTTCCTTATTACCAGCAGAATATGAAATCATCGCATCAGAAATACTTTGGTATCTCTGTCTTAATAGCGTATGCATACATATTGACTTTGGAAGGTCCATTCTGCATTACGGTCGCGCTATTGTACAAGGGAGACCTGGCCCCGAACTTCCTAGAATCTTTACCCGACAACACTTTGTCCATCGTCATTCTGTCACTATTCACACTTCACATGCTGACTGCCATATCTACGATAGTACCTCCCGTTGCACATAACTTGTTGTATTTGATAAGGATTGTGAACCCAGACCTCGAAATCGAAAGAAAAGATATCGCTTTGTGCAGTCCATTCATTGTCCAGTTGGTTGCAGTGATTATCGCTCTGACACTCCAAGAGAACTTCTTCTCCGTCATGGCGTTGCTTGGAAACACAACAATTACTCTTTGTACGTTCGTCTTACCTGCTGTCTTCTATCTAGCAAATCCCAGAGTCCAAGAGACTACTACACTCATTCGTCAGATTGGATGCTGGATTTGTATTACGTTTGGCACAACAGTCGGAATTCTCTCAATTATCATGTTCTTCTGGAATATATTTCAATAAGGCCGATTTGTTTTTTATGACCCAGAAGGTCATAAAACGTTAATTCATAGAATTTCACGGCCATTCCCAATTTCATTTTTATACAGAAAGTATTCATTTTCTGATAATATCTGCCAACTAATTACAGTACAAGATCTGTTCTTATACTTATCATTTATATCTTTCTGCCATTGCAGGGGATGGTCTTTGATCAGAGCTTGTCTTTTGAGCGAGAGAGCTCCACGGGCAAGAGTAGCTTTGATATAAACACTGTAATAGACAAAATAAAACTTTGAATCCATTAACGCTGGCAGTGTTAACTTAAAATATGTTAAAGTTTATCTTTAAGTTATTCAATATGGCTTATCGTCAAGACCAAACGATTGGGCAGTTTCTCGACTCGACTGACACCAAGGCCAAAGACTCTCCTTTGGCCCAGCCGATGACTTATTCAGATTGCCCCGAATGCGGTAAACCTCTGATATCGTGTAATTGTGAAAATAGTAATTATTACTGTATTTGTGGATGGAAACATGTCAATCACCATCATACCTCAAATAAAAGAAAGGATGTGTATCATATATGATACATGTAATCTCATCGAGATTAAAGTGTATTATAGACACACTTAACTCATTCAATAAGTCGTATCAAATGAGTTATCGCAAGATTCAAGATGGAGGACAACTTCTTCAATCATCAGTCCCCAAAGAGGAAACTCTTCCTATGGAACAACCGATGACATACTTTGGCTGTCCCAAGTGTACTAATAAGCAATTACTGACTTGTAATTGCTGGCCAGTCAATTATTACTGTCAATGCGGATGGAAACACATTAATCACCCACACGAGTCATCCGGTGCCAAAGGAAGAGATATCAATCATAACGCTATTTTGGACAAGAATATAAGATCTTAATCTCGTTGTCCGCATAGTGATGAGTATCCTTTACTCGGTAGACGTGAGAATTCGTTCAAAAGCTCGAGATATTCCCGATCAAATCTATCGACAACTATCCCTTCTCTCTTTACAAATTCGAAATTCTCACTGACGCAAGTTTCCTCGTCATAAAAATCTTCGTCAGAGTTAATATTCTCTTCTCTTTCAAGGGTTTCCATAAACCCTGGCCGATTTTGACGAAAATCGCGAAACTCTTCCAAAGTTTTTATTTCTCGTTCGCCATCGTGCCACTCTTTGTATGCCGATGCAATCAAGTGAAAAGCTTTCGTTTCGTTGTATTTACTAGTTTGCAACCCGCAAACTTTTGGACGGCTAGCCGTCCCGTGTGATTGTCCACATTCATTACAATACCACTTCTTTTCATTGTCTCCACCGATGGAAATGCTGACAGATTCGATTAGAGACTTTGTCAGATTTTTTGTCCACTTTTGCTGGGGATCCATAATGGCGTGCAGGTATACACACTATTTAGCTAGCTAAACACTATTATTTAACTCTTTATTCTCAATCTTAAATTATAAAAATGAAATCGGGTCACAGTTTCTCTGTTAAATCGATTTAACATGGACGCACCAGACTACTATGTTTTTGAATTTTATGGAGGAATAGGGAGTGGGAGCAACTATATGTCGATTGTGGGAATATTCGGAACTATGGAGGAAACGTTCAAACATATCTATAGCACTCTCAAGAGGAACACTATCATTGACGTGTTTTGGACTTATTTCGGCAGCATGGACTTTTTATTATCGGAGTATGAAGGGGGTCAATTGGTACAAACCATTCATATCACGGAATTTGTTACCATTAAAATCAAAAATGCTCCGATTAGAACGGGTATGAAGACAGTGTTCATTACATATTATGACGGAGGGATGGCTATTCGCACTCGGAGAGGAGAATTGGTTTCCATAAAAATGGATGGGTTTGCCCAGGGTAAACATGATTCAGATTCCGAGCTTGACGATGACGAATGGACTGATTGGGCTAGTTTACCCAATTTACATAAAAACTACTCTATTCTTATTGACTATGGGAGAATAGAGAGATTGATTTCGCCAAACTCCAACCCTTTGCCACCTGGTAGTAAAAATATTAGATTCTTTAATTTTGACAAGGAAGCTAATAAATTGTATGATTATGGGATTACTGACAATAGTAGTTAGTGGTATTATCATTGCAAAATGAAACAATTATTTTAATCAGCAATGATTAAAATAGCTAATGGACAAGATTCATGAAATAGCGTCCAGCGATCTTGGTCCTATCGAAGATAACGACGCAGTAAATTTTATCAAGTACAAACTAGAACCGTTCTTCGAGTATGCCCTTTATATCCTGGGAATGCTCGCTATCATTTTAGGAGCTATCGACGCTATTGTTGTCGGATGGCGTTCCAGGAAAGAGAAATCTCAGGATGAGACTCTAGCTTACATGCGTATTCGTTTGTCAGAGACGATTACCCTGGGTTTGACATTTATCTTAGCGGCGGAGGTTATCAAGACTTTCCGCGTACCCAATATATACCAACTGTTAAAAGTAGCTCTTCTGGTCCTTCTTCGACAGTTAATAACTCACTTTCTCGATAAGGATGTCGCTCGATTGAAGCAAGAATATCCCAATCTAATTACGTCCAAATCAAAAGCTCCTAAAGAAGGATACGTCCCAGAGGAGTATATCCCGGAAGAGGAGTACGTCTCTTCAGAGACGTACGTCCCTCTACCATCTGCGAGCGTACCGGTTATGGCACAAGAGACGTGTGTTGCCTGTCAATAAAAATCTCATTTATGACCAGTTTTGCTCATAAACTGGTCGTATTTAACGATGGATAATTGTGAAGTTATCCAACAGTATTCTAGAATAGCACAAAAATCGAGAGAACTTTCCACCAGTGAAAAATTCTTTTTTGCGTTATTCCCTCCAGTCTCTGGATGTCATGGGAGGGAATCCGGTCATTGGCGTTCAGGTACATGTTGGTGTGCTGGTTTTTGGTGCAAGAGATGTAATCAAGAAGATTCAAAATGTAAGTGCGAGGAGACAGACTCGATGGATCTTTGTCGATGTGGTCATAAATTCTATCTTCATCTAAAAAGGCCAGAAAAATGAGGTTTTCGATTAAAAAATGAGATATAAACGACTGTAGAGTAATCTATAATGTCTCAAGTTACATTTACTGTTACTCTCTTGTTTAATAGAGAGGAGAAGGACATGTCTTTCGTCATGTTAGAACACGACAAAGCTTCTACACTCACTCAATACCTTAGCAAGTATAAATACGGAGGTTTATCGGTGGATTTGTTCGCCGATAGGAAAAAGGTCAGAGATAATGAAATAGTTATGTCTTTTAAGGAAAAGAAATTGTTGTCTAAGTTAAAGTAAGTGAATTTTTATCTCGCCCGGGCGAGATAAAAAACATCTTCCGCTCGGGCGAGATAAAAAACATCTTCCGCTCGGGCGAGATAAAAAACATCTTCCGCTCGGGCGAGATAAAAAAATGAAAAACGTATCCTAAATATATCTTAAAAAGACGATGATTTATAATTAAGAGTTACAATGTCAACGAAATCACAAACTAAACGTTCTTCTAAGAACAGGCTGAAGCCTGTTGATAATGATGTAATTAGCGTAAGTGTTGACAATGATGAACCTATAACCATTCGTCCCAGCCAGTTGCGGCAGATAATCGAAGAGACTTTGAAGGACGCCCTCAAAAAAATCCAACAGGATGAGGTGTGTGGTGGAGAAACTGGAGATGAGGGTCTCTCCCGAGATGAACTGGAGAATCTGTCAGCCGTACAGGTGAAGAAACTGGCCGATCAGAAAGCTGCGGATGAAAAAGTTACCATCCGTGTGTCCGGAAAGAGTAAAATACCTACCAAAAAAGATAATATTAACTTTTTGCTACAAGAAGCGTCCCCCGTTGAAGAGGCTTCTTCTCTAGATAAGAAGAAGAAATCAAAGGAGAAGCCAGAGAAAAAGACCGCGACTTCTTCTGAGAAGAAGTCAGAAAAAAAGGAAGCGGTGTATGATTCACAGAAAAGGATCTATACGATCGGGAAATATGCTACCGATGAAAAGGGAGGAGTGTACGGCTGGGTTTTAAAATCTGGAAAAGTTCGTCCTCTCACTAAGGAAGATCGATTGGATGTCCGAAAGAAGAATCTCTATTTAAGTGGAGGGCCAAAGGTTACTACCCAAGGAGGTGTCGATAAGTATAGAAAAGCTTGTGAAAAGAAAACGGACTCCGATTCTTCGGACTCCGAAGAATCGGATTCGGAGTCTCTGGACTCCGATCTGGACTCTGATTCGGAGTCAGACTCCGAATCAGAAATTTCAAGCGACGAAGACTAAGGTTTATATTTTTTGACTATGATAGTCAAAAAAAACTATCATAAAAAAATGATAAAAGATATCAAAATGAATGCTGATCAGCAAGCCAAAATGGCTAAAGTCTCTTATTTTGCGAACTTTTTGAATCCTGAAATGGTTCGACAATTTGGAAACTTAGGGAGATACGGAGGTTACGTAACTGTAACCTGCTACAATCGTAGCAGGTTACTTCACGAGCCCCGGACCTTGTGTCCAAATCCAGATAATTTTGAAATATGCCAAAAAGTTGAGAATCAATACGGCAGAGGGATTTATGTCAGTAAACAAGATTTTACTCTGACCAAAGAGCAGTTCGATGACCCAAATTTTTGGAACTCAATGGGTTCGATGACCAAAATTTTTGAACCCAATGAATAAAAATGATAAACACTCGGATGACAACGGATAATTGTAACAATGGCTACAATTGAAACCGTGCGTAGAGTCAAGGAAGACGCTAAGCAAGATCTCGCCAAAGCACAAAAAAATAGTAAAGAATGTGAGAGGCGGTTGAGAGAAAGCAAGGAGAAAGAAAAACTAGCTCAGCAAGAGTTGGAAAAGAAAGAAAGCGAAATACTCTCCTCTTACTACGGAGAGGAAGCCCGAGGTATAGTTGATGGATGGAAAGCCCGTATTCGTGTTCTGAAGCGTAACACGGGATGTGTTACCCATCAAACAAGACATGTTTTCATGGAGAACAGGAAACGGGAAGGATTTTTGGTAGACAGGGAATATAAAACAGATTCTTTAGGAAGTAAGATGGAATTAGAGGCTTGCATCGCTCTCGGTATAGACTACTCTACGGAAGATACGATGCCTTATTTCCAGAAGGGTTCGTGACTGCCGCGCGGTAGGTTTTTTTTCTTCCGAGACAGAAGAAAAAAATGACAATATCATAAGTTTCCTCTCTAAAAGTGAGGAAACTTACTTAGCCTACTAGTTTTAACATTGTCCTCGTCTTTTGTAAGAGGCAACTCTAGTAAATGAATACTAATATTCAAGTTACTTCTACTGAATATAACTTAAAGCTCAGCGGTGAGCTATCCCTTTATGTCTCTGGGAGTACGATCAAGGTGACGTGTGGAAGCACAAAATTCGAGACACTTATGAGAGGAGCTGGAAAGATAACCATCGAATGGTACGACCAAGATGATATATCTGAAGATACCTTTTTTCAGATACCCGCATGGGATTCGGAGAGAAAGATCCTTGTCGACAAGGATCGATTCATATACACTTTTAAAGGAGAAGTGTATGGCAAAGTTGCGCAAGAGGGGGGTGGACTAAGACCTTTGAATTCTGCCGAGAGAGCCATTCTAACGACTAAAAACATATCAATTTGCGAGTCCATCATATCCAATTATGACGTCAAATTGATTAGAGATTCTGTCAGAAAAGAAAAAAACAGACAATCTCAGATTAATGAGTTCAAGGATGCATTTGTTGGCGGTGACAGTTCCGAAGGCGGCAGTAACTGTTTGGAATATGATGGAGACTGTTCCTATTGCGAACATGAAGAACTCCGCTTCACTTGTAATAAGTGTTGTGACGGTTCAACATTTGAATGAGAAAAATGATGTTTCAACTTGTCTATAAGGGAATGTTTGTGAGTTTCTATTTCCGTATGGAGCCAATTGATTCGCTGAAAAATAAAGACTGCTATGCTGTAAGACAGAGTCAATTAATTTCTATACTTAGAAATGCGATCGCATCTTCGTTAAATGACGCGATCACATCTTCGTTAGATGATACGATGAATGATGCGTTGAAAAATATCATTTCACAAAAAAATCCCCCCTTTACCGAATTCGAATGTAGAAGAATGAAATTACCTCAATTAAAGTATGAAGTTCAAATCAGAAAGCTGAGAATAGTGGGAACAGGAAAAGGGGGAGCGGCTAAAAAAATCGATTATATCAATGCTCTTCTTGGCAGACAAATTGTTGGAAAGGTAGTCCGATCTTTAGATCATGAGTAATTTTTTCTTCTAGCTTGAGTTAGAAGAAAAATTGGTATAACTCGAGCTAGAAAAATTGATAATATTATAAGATACTCGAGGTCATGGAAAACAAACATGTTAAATATAAGAAAAACCCTGAGAGTCACGTTAAAGAAGAAGTAAAACCGAGATACTTTGTCCATTTTTTTCGTTCGTTGACTGGGTTGAAGGCATGTAATGTAAGTGATGCCTGGTCGCAGTGCGGATGTGATAATTACAGGCAACCTGATTATTATAAGTTTGGTGTTTGTTGGAAGTGTGGACATCTAATGAGATCCCACATTAGATATTGATAACTCGAGTTAGAAGAAAAAATGATATACCTGTAAGTATATAAACATAATAATGATAATATTAGATTCACAATGCCTCGTCGCAAATCAAAAACTCAGAAGAAATCTTCTGAGTGTTCTTCTGTTCATAAAGAATCATCAACTATATCTTTTATTTCTGATGCCATTCCCGGAATGGTTGATTCTATCATGGCTAAAGTAGAGGACGTATCTAAAGACCCAGAAACGGCTCAGACTAAATTGGAGCGAGATGTGAATACTATCAAGAAGGATGTAGAAAGTATAAAATTTGACGTTGTTGAAATATTACGTCAACTCCCGTCAGAAAGAAAAAGTCCTGGGTCTCTCGGAGATGTTCTAAATAACATCTTTTCTGGGAGAATGGAAGCCACAGACGAAGGAATATCTTTTGGAGATGCGGCTTTCAGGAGAGCGCCCGGTAATGCTACGGTTTTTCATGGCGTGCCTGGGTTTTCAAAACAGAATACGACTATTAGAAAGGTTGAAGTATGTTCAGAAAGTGAGAGTGAATCAGAAAGTGATTATGACGTATTTGAGTGTGGTGATATAGACGATATAGAGTAAAGTCTCAGTTTTACGACTTACTTACGACTACTACACATTCATTATCCGATGTACAGGTTTGTAGATTCCCGCTTTGATCATGATCAGGGCAGTAACAATTACATTCAGTACACCCTTTTAAGAGATTCACAAAGGCCCACTGATTCTGTTCAAAATTGTGTAAATATATTTTAAAACCGGGTGTAGTCCATGGAGGTGTAGTATTCATAGTAAAAGTTCCGTATAATCCTGATTCTCTGTCGTCTCCTAAAATGTCTTCAGGTGGGATCTCATACATATAGTCTCCGAAGGGAGCCCCGTGTTCCAGATTTTGAATCTGGACATATAGCCTAGTCTTATTACCAGCCCAATCTCTATAAGTAAATCCTCCAAAAGTAATATCGAAAGAAAGAATTGGGTTGTCTCCCTTTTCAGCACAGGTTCCTATAATGCATGTATTTGGTAGAGGATCGGTAATGGCTGGAGTTAGGAAAGAATTCTTTTTCGAATACACATTAGTATTACTTCCATAGTAAGCTTCTACTTCTACAGAAAAAATTATTCCTGTATAGTCGTCATACGGAGAAGAATCTACATATATTGGTTCTTCATGGTTTATACTTAATGCGAATTTTACGTCGTCTTTATATGGAGTAGAACCATAATCATATGTCCATGAAATGCTATTCTCCATTTCTCTTACAAGGTAGATATTTTCATATCTATTCTCTTTAAAAATAGGTACATAAATTAATCTTAAGAGAAAGATTTCTACAAAAATTATTGAAAGATTATTGAAATTTCTCATTTGGAGTGTTAACTGTCTTCTATAAAGTCTCAGTTTTATGACCGGTCATAAAGTCTCAGTTTTATGACCGGTCATAAAACTGAGATAAGAGAATAATTAACTGTATATGATAGAATCATGGCTCTTTATACCAGCAGAATCTGCTTTCGTACAACTGAAAGCATGCTTTCAGTTGTACGAGATTCCAAACTAAATCAGAAAATTTTCGATGGATATGCATCGAAGAATGCTCGTATAGGTCCGCGGACCTATACTCTTGTGAAAAAGGAATATATTACGCCGCTCTCGTCGGGAGACTTTAGGGTAGACCGCGAGAATTTCATTCAAGATACTTTTTCACAAAGTAATATGATAATAAATGATGTAAAAAAATGACGTAAAAAAATGACAATATCATTTTCATGTATTTAAATACATGAAAACGAATGGAGAAGTTGATCCCGTCTTCATGGAGAACAGAGCTCGAGGACGAGCTGACAAAATTAATATCAGAAAAAGATCCGGCATCAGATATTATCATGTTTAATACATTGATTAATCTAATAGATGATGAATTACATACACCATTATTAAATAAAATGTTCATTAAAATAGATGTGATTAAGAGACTAATCCGTGTTAAAGACTTGAAAAACCGTCCCTTGTTTGATAGTTATCTTATAACTGTGTGGAGGATACTAGTATGTCCCTCTGAGAGATCTAGCTTGGAGGGTTCGTGTCCCGATAAGAAGACACTAAATCTGGTTGACTATTTGTATGGTCTGTTAGGACATACAACACGTATGTCCTCTTCTTGGGACCCTCCGAAGGGTATTTTGGAGGGGAAAATGGTATCGTACCTGAACGTCCAAGCAACTACTCTGAAGAAGGATTTTGGTCTTAGAAAAGACCCTCTCGTATTAATGATAGACCTTTTAGGACCCAGGTCAGCGCTTGATTATATGCCATCTTTTGTTAAAGCATGGAACAAAAGTTATCAAGAGTTTCCCAATTTCCTCCAGATTTCTGGACTGACATCTGATTCGATCATGGCCATTATTGAAGATCGCGAGTGATGTTTTATCCAAAGTGATCAAAAGACATTACCTTTTTGATAAAAAAGGTAATGGGTAGTATTATCAGTACTATTGTAAATTATTTTTGCCCAAGAACTTTGGCGAAAAGTTCTTTTCATGAGCGTGTTGATAAAGAACTTAACAACTGGATGGTTAACCAGTACACAAATAACCAGTACCTGTTTAAAATACCAGAAAAAAGAATCGAGTTGGAAAGAATAAGGATAGTTACTAGACTGTCGGAAAATCAGTTAGCCCGTCCTCACAAGTATTAAGATAATGACCAGTACTGGTCAAGAGTCCAAAGATATCATTAATTGCTTCTACGGCAGTTTTGAAATAACCAGACTTTATGGTACCGATAGAAGCAGCGACCAGTAGATGATCTGGAACACCTCGGTGTTCCATTTTGATTGTCTCTCGTTGACCTGTCAGTTCAAAGTACGCTTTCTGGATCATCCCAGGAGCTGTATCCATAGATATAATAGTAGGTAGGAGGGGAGAAGAAGTAAGTAATTCATAGAGTTTATTCACTGCTATTACAGGAGAAAACCCTCGGCTATGAAGTTCTCCGATGGTAACTTCATAGCTCGTGCCATTGGAATGATCATTCCAATGGCACACGACTTTTTCACAGATCTTGTAGTGGTTCTCATAAAGTTGCTCTATTTTCTTGAGAGTACTATCCTCTGTCTCTTGACAGATGAATTTGTGAAGTTCATATTCATTTAGTTTCTTGACGTTAAATTCTTTTTCTGGTTTCTCAATATCCTCTGAGGATAAATCGTTTTCAGGGCCCGATAGATGGATTGAAACCCCTGCTAATAATTCTTTAATTTCTGCCATCTTTCTCGAGATTCGTCTGCAGTATCTAACTCAGTTAGATTGGTATATCATTTTTATTAATATCTGTTAACAGAGACAAAAAAATCTTACCATGTATGTAAGATGAGTTTCATATTTTCTGGCGCACCAACGAGTCGAGGAGTCATGAGAGATTTTCGAAATAACAACATTAATAATGTGACAACCAATCGGATTCCTTTTTATACTACAGTTTCTCGGCCCACTCCTAACCCCGCTAATAAGGGACAGATTATCTACGACACCACTCTCAATCAATTTTGTTACTGTAATGGTATGGCATGGATCTGTATAGGAGGAGGCTCCGCTAGTACTGCCGGTATTGTTGATTGTACTGTTGGAAGTGTGGCTAACCCTAACGCCGATTACAATTCAGTTCAAGCTGCTCTGACAGCAGGATGTTTAAATATCCGTATTTTGGATGGTTTGATAGGAGGACAAGTTCCAGGATACTTTGAACCGGGTCCTATCTCCTTCTCAGCAGTAGGTGCTCCGGTTATGATCTACGTCGGTCCTGGCGTTGATTGGGAACTAAGACAGTCCGTTGTTGGAACGGGAGGGATCGACATGACCGGTTCGGTAGTTGTTTTTCGCGGTTCTGGAGTTGCCAGTATCATAAGACAACTTCAAGACGAGGGTGCTCCAGCTAGTGTCTTTGCTCTTAATGACGCCTCTCAGATCCAGTGGATGGATCTAACTTTTATCACTTCTGCTGAAGCTGTTGCATTTCCAGTTCCCATGGGAAGGTTAATTTGGAGGAATTGTCAGTATGTACTAATCAGTGCCAGTTTGGCTGCATACAGCTTCACTACAGTCGGCAACAGTTCCGGTAATCAAATCGAGTTTCATGAATGCACCTTTATCGCTTTCGATATGACTAGTCGTATGATAGATAACGCCGACGGAGGTAATAACGGAGCTTTAACACTTACCAACTGTACTCATCAAGGATCTTCTCTTGATCCTACCACCGATGTAACATATCGTTTTGGCACCGTAGGGGGTCAGATAACGGTGGACGGGTTTGAGCTCTTTGGTACAGATCCAATGTCGATGAGTTTCGGTGGAGTCCTCAGCTCTTTTAATAGTATTTACCAAAACGGAACCGGGGCTGTTACAGCCATTATGACTGGAACACGTCAACTCAATAATGGACGATTCGATACTATAATCTTTCCAAGTGGTTCTAATACCATTTCCAATGTCGAGATTACAAGTACTACCGCCGTTGATATTTCCTCAACGGCGAATCGATTAGATGAGGTATCTTTTGCTTTGGCTCCTCTGATGATATCTTCAACTTTTAATATTCTTAACGGAGGATCTGCGGATAGTTTAGCCATAACTTCTACTGACAATCGCGTCAGCAACTACGATATATCTACTTCATTAAGCGTAGATGGAGCAGAAAATAATATTTCAAGATGTACCGTAGGAACTACTACCGTTTTGGGCCCGACTGCTGTTACTACTGGTAGTAACATTCAAGGATCCAACCTCGCTGGAGCGGTTACGATAGGCGGGACTCTCGCTGTTACCAATAACTCATTATCTGGAAATCAGATAAACGGATCGGTATCAATTGGGGGTGTAGGTGTCACGACCGGAAATGTCCTCACCGGAAATAATATTCAGTCTACTGTTGGAACCCCAACTCTAACTGTTGGGACATTAGGTGGAGGTATATCTCAAGACTGTGTTATTGACGGTAATTTTGTGGAAGGTCTTCTCACCGTCAACAATTCTGTTGGTATCATGGAGACAGACAATTGTGTCTTTTCTGGTAATAGATTTCCAGGAGGTGTTACAGTATCAACCGATAGCGCCACCGGTTCTCAGCCTCTATTCACTGGAAATATTATTTCTGGTGGAGGTGCTACCGGTACAGTCACAAATGGTCATGCAAATGGTACCACCAACAGTGCTCCTTAAAATAACAATTCTATCAGTTATTACTGATATATATTTGTTTGTAGAGCAGAAATATTACAATCCATACTGTACATTTTGTACTTGAAGTTTCCAATACTTTTATTTCTTATCTAAGAAATAAAAGTATTATAATTAAAGATGGTTTTTACACATGTATTAGTTATTCGTGGTATCCTCCTTTCTAAAGAGGAGGTATATGGTCTAGAAAATGGCGAAATAGACTATGGTGATGAAGTTCAACTTCTAATGGAAAAGTATGATGGTTTAGTAGGGCAGTTTGATATTCATGAATGGCCCTGTTGTTCTCCATTACAACACGAACGATTTATTTTGGGGAAAATAGTCGGGAAGTATAACATCATTAAAATGTACGAAGAAATCGTAACTTCAGATAGCATAGAGTCAAAATACGATTTTGACTCAGAGTTAGAATTGATTTCCAAAGGATATGGATTTTCTGGTTCCCCTCGAAATTATTTTCTTCTTGACAATTGTTTATACTGCAGTTAAAAATTGATTCAAGACTTTTTGTTTCTTGTGTAAGAAACGAAAATACACCCACTGAGTACTTATCGCAGATATTTATACAATAACAGTTCTATTCTGCACAAGTGCAGAATTTGAACAGATACTATTAGGATCTATGCACCTTTGACAGATCAACAGCATTCGGTGATGGTTCTCACCGAATAGTCGGAAGCGCTCTGCCCCTCTTTGTGAGTAATAACGTGGTCCCACCTGATTTAATTCTAACTCTATCGAGAATAACTAAATTGATATAAATACTTATTGTTATTATGATAACATGGAAGTTTCGGAATTTGATATAGGGAATCTAGATCTGACTCCCCACGAAAAAGACGTGGTGAGAAAACTCCTTCGACAAGGTTATACTATCCAAAATCCTCTAGATCTACCCTCCTGTGCGAGGTGTCCGAAATGTCGACAGAAAACTGAAACTAGCTTTGCACTATGCTGGAAATGTAAGGACTATATGGTAGATGCTGATAATTTTCCATAAAAAAGATATTTTTATTAACTCTATCAGGAATAACTAAAATGATAATTTATTTCAGTTCTTTGAAATAAATTCTTTGTAATTCTGGGCGAATTGTTCCCCATCTTATCGACCCGATAAGATTCGTTTTGATAGCGGACTTTAAGTAGAAGAGTCTAGTTGATACTATGCACTATTATTTTAACTACTACTTGTTTTTAACAATTAAGCAATTCGCATAACTTCTACATATTTACTAAAGATAATGGGTTCAAATTCGGCGCAGAGATAGTTACTCTGGAAAATTTCTCTGGGAAAGTCGAATAAACCCAATAACATTTCCTTTTGTTCTTTACATCTAAACTTAGATAGTTTAGAATTCACCTCAAACCAATTATCTTTCGGCAGTTTGAGGTATATACCTTCAAAATATCCTCCATATCCCTCATAGATATGAACCCACGAATCGGTAATCCATATGACAAAACCATGACCTTCGACGCTATTGTGAATCTCACAATGAAAAACTCCTCTCAGCAGAGCTAGAGCTTCCCAGGTTAAGTACATCCTTTCAGTTCTAGCATAGCAGGGTTTCCCCCATAGATGCGATATATAATCGGCCATATTAAAACAGATGAAATAACCCTTTTTCTCCGGGGGATACCGTCCTGGTTGTGTTTCTTCTGACCACTTAGCTAATTCGGCATCTAAATTGAATGATCTCATCTTAGAGAGAACGTAAAGATGTTGCTTGGGAAGATTTATAATATCGTAGCCTTTAATTGGTTCAGACGTCTGCCCTTCTACAGGAAGAACCGTCCAGGGATCTCTCCAAATAATGAGGCTGAGACGATAGTCGGGTTGTACCCGCTCCACTTCATAAACTAGCTGGCTAGCTCTGTAAGATCCGGATTTTGAAGCCTTAATGACTGTGACTACTTTACCTTTAGCGTTTACCAGAGGGCGATAATTTTGGGTTTTATACAAATCAGGATTTACTTTTCGACAGGCAACCGGATTTCCTCTTTTCTGTCCTTTGGATGGCGGGGCTGGGAGCTTACTGCAAGACCCATTACCGTCATCTCTGTATTTTTCCGGGACGTCCTTTTTGGCTACTCGTTTCCCATCTTTATACCAGAGTCTCTGACCACTAGAACTGATCTTACACGAGTAGTCATCCATCTGTTACTTATATCTCTTACCTTTTATTTAAAAAATATTGAGTCAACAAATATCAAATAAAATTGATATATTTGTCCGGTATACTGGTCAGAAAAGAAGATTTGACCAGAACTGATCATGTCTAATATAAATTACGATGGAGTGTCCTCGACTAAAATAGAGGCTAGAGAAAAAGAAGCGGCTGCCGACTCACAGGAGTCGGGGAGAATGCCTACGCCTTCTGGAAGATTGTGGGATTCTATCAAGTCTCATTATAATTTGCCCGATCCGAGGCGCATAGATAAAGTTCTTTCTGAAGTAACTTTACCAGCCGGATGGAAAATAGGCGCGGATCCAAACGATCCGGATCGCCGAAGTACTGTGATTATCGATCATGAAGGTCAAACGGTCGGATGTATCTTCCTAAAAGATACATATTATGATCGTTTTGGGTACACATCTTTTGACAAGGAAAGGCTACAAGATTTGGGAATTGTTCCCAAAGAATAATTGAACATGCTGTTAGAATTGGATTAGTTAAATCCTGTAAACCTGTTATTCAATTAACTTTGGATGATATCGAGATTCAAACATTTCCTAGTGTTGCAGAGGCTGCTAGATCGGTGGAAGCTATCCCTAGTAACATCTGTGGAGTATGTAGTGGAAGGCTCAAGACTGTAAAAGGATATAAATGGAAATACGCATAAACAATTGTGACACTGTCTTTTCGATCAATGTCGAAAAGACATAAACAGAAAATCCGCAAGGTTATTATAGAGGGTATCTATAAGATATAATTAACAGATGGCAGCAACTGCGACGCCTTATATTAATGGAATGAAGAAACCCCTCAATATGCTTTCCAATCCAATTTATCCAGACATTAAGAAGCGAATGCCACGTTTTGTCTGGTCCCGTAAGTTTTGGCAAGTCGATCCCGGGGCAACATTGAGGGATACTGAAGAAATTAGTCAATTTCGTTCAGATGCTATTTTGGCCCAAGCTAGAGATTACAACCAGACTGTTTATGGACAGTCCAGTCATAAAGATATAGTTAATGCTACATTCCGACCACCCCTTTTAGATCCTATTGAAGATTTCTTCCCCCTTTCCAGAATTCCAGTCACTTCTCGAGGAAATATTATTCCTACTATTAATCCTTCCACCGTCGCTGATGGTGGAACCAGCGGTTACTTGGCCCAGAATTCTCGCATAAGCGGTATTGATAAATTTATCAGTGACCGTATCAAGGCTGGCGAATGGAGAGCAACTTTCTCTGCTCCGATAGAGATACCACAAGATAATTCTGTCCTACCAGATTTAGAGATGACTATTCCTTCAGTCTCTGCTCATGCAGGATTCAATCCTTATACTAAAGACGCTCCCGTCCCAGAAGTTGAACTGAAATATGAAAAGCTACAACCGTCACGTAACACCGGTGTTACCACACAGGTAAGAATGGATGGAGGATCGGGACTTGAGAACATGCAATTGGGTTATAACAACCCTCAGATTTCTGCATCTGCGGGGTACAATCCAGATTTTCAAGCCAATAATATTGAGACCTATGTGGGGGAATTGCCTTATAACAATCCTCAGATTTCTGCATCTGCGGGATTTAATCCAGATTTTCAAGCCAATAATATTGAGACCGACGGTAGAGAACTGTCTTATAACAATCCTCAGATTTCTGCATCTGCGGGATTTAATCCGGATTTTCAAGCCAATAATATTGGGACCAACGGTAGAGAACTGCCTTATAACAATCCTCAGATTTCTGCATCTGCGGGATTTAATCCAGATTTTCAAGCCAATAATATAGAAACATATGTGGGAGAATTGCCTTATAACAGACCTCCTATTTCTGTTACCGCGGGAATGAACACTCCTTATGAAATAAATGGCGAATTTGCGGGCCAAAACTTAGAGTTAGAGACTCATATTGAAGCACCGCTGATGGTAGCCAATCCTGGGACTGAAGACGGATATCACGAAAGGATGACCATGTCCAACAACCCTGATGAATTTATCCACGAGAATCGTCCCTCTTTCTCGTACAGAGTACCAGAGACTTACGTGTATAAAGACCGGAATGAACTCACCCATAGACCACAAGTACATGAAAAACTACAACCCCTAAAATCTTACGGACAGATCTCTCATGCTGGCGCTTATAAAAGGAGATTATATGTCCCAAAGAAAATATCTATGAGAAGAGCCGGAGGGTGGGCCGACACTCCTAAAATCAAGAACTATAGCTTTGGACGTAAGTAAGTTTCATTTCTTAATAAAAATGAAACTATCAGATAGTTATATTTGTTAAAAGATAATTCTGACAACTTGCATTATGAAAATTTTTTTATTACATCTCGATGGAGGACTGTTATTAAACAGTCCGTCGTATCCGTTGACCATTATAAAGGCCTTTGAGTATTCTCCTGGGGTGAAAAATCCCTATCATGAATTACACAAAGACTTATTCATTCGCAAAACATACGACGTCGAAACTCTCCTCTATGGATTTTTTGATATGGAAGCTTTTAGTCTTCCCCGCTGGATCCAGGAAAAAATAAAAGGTGAAAAACACCGTAGAGTAGCAAGAAAATTTATTTCTTACTACAAAAGAAATGAAGATGAATTTTTTCGAGATGTGGACTCTAGCTGGAAGAAAAACGAAATTATGTCGTACGCATTTGTATCCGATATACATAAATTAATGGCTATAATACACAATTGTAGCAACAAAGTGGACAACGCAGACAAGGAATTTGATGTGGATGATTATAAAAAAATGATATAATCAGATGACTATCTGTGAGAGATTGCGGCAAAGCAAAAGTTGAAAGTATGAAGATTTTTTTATTTCAATTTGACGGAGAACAATTATTTCACAATAGCAGACCACTGACCATTGTAAAGGTCTTTGAGTATTCTTCTCGAGTGAAAAATCCCTACCATGAATTACATAAGGACTTATTCATTCGCAAAACATACGAGGTCACAACCCTCTTAGCTGGGTTTTTTGATGATGATGAATATGCCGTTCCGGGTTTGATCCTGGAAAAGATAAAAGGTCAAAAACACTATCGTGTAGAAAGACAATTTATTTCTTATTACAAAAAGAGGGAAGAGGAATTTTTCCAAGATATGGACGCTGTTTGGGAAGGAGGTGAATGTACTTCGTACGCATTTGTTTCTGATGTACATAAATTGATAGCCATCATGTACAATTGCGGTAAAGAGGGGATAGAAAATGACGACAAGGAATTTGATATAGAAAAGTACGAAAATTACACCAGCGGTTGCCTAATTAAACACGCAGTACATAAAAATGATAAAATCTGATGGCTATCTCACAAATGAGCGATTTTACAATATTATACCTCCTTTGTAATATCTGCGAATTATGGCGGCGTCTTATGCTGACAGATTGAAAGCTGCTCCATCAAATCCTGCTCCGCAAAAGGCTCTTCCCAACCTTCTTTTGGTGGGAGGGCCATCTGGCTCTGGCAAGACAACCATTGCCAACTGGCACAAACAATATGGCTTCAATCCGGCGGCGGCAGATGATTTCTTCTACAAAAATGGAGTCTACAAGTTTGACAAAACAAAACTTAGCGATGCACATAAAGGTTGTTTTAGCAGGACAAAAACTCTGCTTTTACGCGGTTACTGGATGGTAGTACACAACACTTTCATCACTCTCAAAGAGTTGGAGCCATATCTAGAATTGGAAGATATTGCCACTATTACTATATATAGCGTGAAATCTCGGTACACATCGGATAAAGAAATTCCCCAATATGTACTCGATCGTCAGATCTCAAACTATGAGCCGCATCCAAGAGAAAAAGGAGTCGTTCTCGATCAAGAGACGAATAAACTAGTATTTTCTTAAATTTAGTTTGTTTTCATCTTATGCACATAAGATGAAAAGTTTTATGTTAATATAAATGGAATTAATACGGATGGTATCTTTTCGTGGTCTTTAAGTAATAATGAAAGACAATAACTTTATTGTTTTAGTTTTAGTTTTTGGTATGATTTTATTGGTGCTTTGGTCAACCAAGTGCGAAAAATACAGCTCTCATGCATTCCCAGGTCCCGATGGCCATTCTAGGACCTGGATAGCCGTTGGTAGAGGAATCTACCATTGGGATCATGTCTCTGGATACGAAAATTGCGTTAAAAGTTTAATTGAACAGGAACATCTCTTGTTCAAAGAAGCTGATCAGAGATGTACCTATCTTCTTTCCGATCCTTCCACAGAAGAATACCCCATCTAATGATTTCTTGATTTTCATCAAGAAATCTAGCTCTAACTCTCTTTATAGTGTTTAATTAAACAACCTCCGGTGTAAATCGGGTACCAGATAGGAGATAATATACCTAAGAGAATGAAACCAAGACTTATACCACCCCTTTCATCGGCGCTGCGGGCATTTAATATTGTATGACTTGTGAGGTTTACCAATTTATAAGGAATACACAAATGTATTTTTTCTTTCTAACTATATAAGTTATATAATACTTATTACTATATAAGTAAGTGATAATGGCTGAAAGAGGGACCTTTGAATATCGTCGATTGGCAAACACGTTGGGTGACGAGTCGAGACACGACTCTGCCTTAGCGCAGAAAAACGTGATCTGGAAATTTAATAATAAGCTCCCCACAGATTTCCATCTGTATGTTAAACCGAAACCTACCATAAGATCTACTCTTATGGAAGACGATGTTGTTGACTATTGGGGAAAACTCCCTGCCAACAAAACTGTCAAGTTCGCCCCAGATGCTTTCAAAGACGGAGACCTGCTGATGGTAGTCTATAAATACTTGAATCCGAATGATCTATCTAAAGGGGGTAAAAATTATCAGGCTATGCAATCTTATTTTCTGAGAGAGTTTCGAAAAGAGATAAATATTGGAGATGTCGTGTATGAAGGTACTATGACGATATATCACAGTTCGGAAAGCGCGTTGCCAGGAATCTGGATTCACAACCAACTCCTTTTCCCATTAAATATATATTATGGTGGTCATTTAGTATCTCAAATAGGAGCTTACGATGGTATGAACTATCTAGGAGGATCAAGAGCTTCTATCTGGTTCGATAATCAGCGGCAAGGATTAGCATTTGATGCTCCCATCACTTTAGCTTATAGTCTTCCAGAATCTGAAGGAACATCAGAGTTTTTATTCTCAGTCTTTCTTTATGATGCAAAAATGAAAAATATGATTGTGGGAGTTATCAATGGAAATCCCGATGGGCCCCCTCCAGGCAATGCCGTCTATAGTATTGATGAACCGGTGTATACAGGAATCACCTACTATATACCAATAGGTAATGGTAAATCCAGAGCTACTAATCCGTATGCTCCATTTTAAATATCATTCATTTAAGATATCTTAAATGAATGAAATGGATTTAGGTATTGATCATTTCAATCTGATCCTGTCAGGTAAAATGATATATGAATTAAGGGTATACGATAGTCAAAGTCGAAACTTGTATTTTGGAAGATATAATTATTTTTAGAGAACGAGTGTAATTCTTGTCTAATTCTTGTCTACTGTTTGACAAGAATTACATTGTCTACTGTTTGACAAGAATTACATTGTCTACTGTTTGACAAGAATTACATTGTCTACTGTTTGACAAGAATTACATTGTCTACTGTTTGACAAG